>Ga0114903_1000290_pt1 | contig 33010 bp, 33 predicted proteins | sample MalvirDeepMed_s2_FD_87289 | JGI IMG/M metagenome (GOLD analysis project Ga0114903, IMG submission 87289) | Marine viral communities from the Global Malaspina Expedition - Malaspina viral metaG DeepMed_s2 | ecosystem: Environmental > Aquatic > Marine > Oceanic | place: Mediterranean Sea...
CAGCAGCGCCTCACCCACCGCGGCAGGGAGCTTCGGCTGGGCGTGGGGGTGGGGGTGGGGTGGCTCGACCATGGACAAGCCTGTTGGCAGCCTGTGCACTTCCTGTCGACAGCCCTGTGGAAGGGCCGTCGATAGGCGGTTCGCAAGATGTCGATCGGCTGCGTGCCGGAAGGGGAGGGGCTCAGCTCTCGAGCTGGCGCAGCAGGCTGCGCACGTCGCCATCCATATCGGCATCGCGGGTGCGCAGATCCTCGATCAGCTTGACCGCGTGGATCACCGTCGAGTGGTCGCGTCCGCCGAACTTGCGCCCGATTTCCGGGTAGCTGCGCGGGGTGAGCACCTTCGAAAGGTACATCGCGACCTGCCTGGGGCGGACCACCGCACGCGTGCGACGCTTGCTGCTCATTTCCGAGCGGTCGAGGCGGTAGAACTGGCAGACCGTGCGCTGGATCTCGTCGATCGTGATCCGGCGGCGGTTGGCCGACAGGATATCGGTCAGCTGTTCTTCGGCCAGTTGCAGCGAAACCGGCTGGCCGGTCAGCTGGGCATAGGCGATCAGCTTGTTGAGGCCGCCGACCAACTCGCGCACGTTGCGGGTGATCGTGCGGGCGAGGAAATCGACCACATCGTCGGGCACGCTCAAAGGCGCGAAGCGGGTCAGCTTCGATTCGAGGATCGAGCGGCGCAGTTCGAGGTCGGCGGGTTGGATGTCGGCGACCAGGCCCATCGAGAGGCGGCTGAGCAGGCGCGGTTCGACCGAATCGAGCGCCTGCGGAGCGCGATCGGCGGCGAAGACCAGTCGCTTACCCTCCGACAAAAGGTGATCGATCGTATAGAGCAGCTCTTCCTGAGCGCTCGCTTTGCCGATGATGAACTGAAGGTCGTCCACCAGCAGCAGGTCGAACCCGCGCAGGCGCGTCTTGAACTCGATCATCCGGTTCTGCTTCAGCGCCTGGACGAACTCGACCATGAAGCGCTCCGCCGAACAGTAGAAGATGCGCGCCCGCGGGTGCTGGCCGAGGAACTGGTGGCCGATAGCATGGAGCAGGTGCGTCTTGCCCTGGCCGGTGGCGGCCTTGATGTAGAGCGGCGAGAATTGCGGCTTCTCGTTCGCGGCCATACGCTGCGCGGCGTTGCGGGCGAGCACGTTGGCATCGCCGGTGACGAAGGCGGCGAAGGTGAGCGAGGCGTCGAGGCCGACCGAGCTGAAGCCCGGATCGCCGAAGCCCCCGTCGGGCACCACGCGCAGGTCGGGCCCGTCATTGGCGGGGCGACGCGAATCGCTCAGCGATATGTCGGCCATGCGCTTGCGGCTCGGGTGAACCTCGATCGCGACGGTCTTGATCTCCGAGCGCATGATCTTCCACGCAAGCGAGAGGCGATCGGCGAAATGCTTGCGCACCCACTCGGCAGCAAATTCGGAAGGCAGGAACAGCTGGAGCGTGCCGGTGGCGGAGTCGAACTCGCCGAGCTGGACCGGCTTGATCCACTGGCTGTGCAACTGGTGGCCCAGGTCCTTGCGCAGGCCGGCACTGATATCGTCCCAGTCGGCGGTCAGCGCGACGCGCTCCATATCGTCTTCGCCGTCGCCCTTGGAGCGCTTGCGCGCGGGGCCCGAGTTGTCCGAAATCCGTGCCATAAGCTGCTACTAAACCTCCGTTTCCGGAAGCGCCTATCGCCCCCAGATTTCGTCACCGCATAACCGATGCATACAGCCTGCCCGTTGCCGCAATCGCATGGTTCGCGAGCGGATCTGTACGGGCCCTGGTGGCCATCTGCCTTGTAGCGCCGGGAGAGTCCCCTTCCCGCCGATGCAGTTAATAAGCAGGTCGGAGGGGGGAGTCGCAAGGGCGAAATCGTCGCATAACTGAAATAAAGCGGATTGACATGCGGTTACTGGCGGAGCGTCGTTTAACTAGTTGTAAACGTTAAATTTCGTCTGCGCGCAGGCCTCGAATCGGCAGACTTCCTTGGCCGAATCATTGCTGCCCTGCGGCAGACGTACGACAACAACGCAAAAGGGCCGCCGCACGCAGCGACGACCCCAGAATTGCACTCAATTTCGTTGTTGGGAAGAGGCTAGAGAGCCGAAACGCGCTTGGAAAGGCGCGACATCTTCCGCGAGGCGGTGTTCTTGTGGAGAACTCCGCGGGCCACGCCGCGAGCCAGCTCGGGCTGCGCCGCGCGAAGCGCGTTCTGCGCAGTTTCCTTGTCGCCGCCTTCGATCGCCGCCTCGACCTTCTTCACGAAGGTACGGATGCGGCTCATGCGCGAACCGTTGATTTCGGCGCGGCGCGCGTTGCGACGGATGCGTTTGCGGGCTTGCGGCGTATTGGCCATGGTCGTCCTTGTTTCGTGCCGCGAGTGGCGCGGCCGTGAGTGTCTCTGGTCAAATCGGGAGCGGCGATTGCTCGCCGGAAGGCGCGGCACATAAGGTGCAAGCGCGGCCTCGTCAAGGATTTCCGGGGAAGCGGGCTCGCCTCGTGCTTACCTTTGGCACCTTGGACAATACCATGTGCTGCGTCCACCCTGTTCGAATCTGACGATCTGCCCGCCATCCTCGCGGTGGCACGGCTCACCGGTGCGGCCATAGGCGTGAAAGCGGGTCGCGAAGTAGCCCAGCTCTCCATCGGGCCGGGCATAGTCGCGCAGGCTCGAACCGCCGTCGCGAATCGATTGCTCCAGAACCTCGCGAATCGCCACGACCAGCCGTTCGAGCGCGGCGAGGGAAATCCGGCTGCCGGCGCGCTTGGGGCTGATAGCTGCGCGCCACAGCGCCTCGCACACGTAGATATTGCCGAGGCCGGCGATGATTCGCTGGTCGAGCAGCAGCAGCTTGATCGCCTGCTTGTGCCCCGCGAGCGCGGTCTTGAGGTGCTGCGCCGTCAGCGCCGGGCCGAGCGGTTCGGGGCCCATACTCGCGAAGCTGGGCCAGGTCTCGAGCTGCGCGGTGTCGACGATATCGACCCAGCCGAATCGGCGCGGGTCGTTGAGTGCGAAGCGATTCGATTCGGTCTCGATCAGCAGGTGATCGTGCTTGTCGGGCGTGTCGGGGTCGATCCGCCAGCGTCCGCTCATGCCGAGATGGAAGATCAGCGTCTGATCGCGGCTCGTGTGGATCAGCCCGAACTTGGCACGGCGCGCCAGGCCGGTAACCCGCGCGCCGACCAGCGCCTGCCCCAGACCTTCGGGAAAGGGGCGGCGCATATCGGGCCGCGCGGTGCGAACCGAGGTAATCACGCGATCCTGAAGATGCAGGGCGAGTCCGCGCACGGTGGTCTCGACCTCGGGTAATTCGGGCATGTATCTGCGGCTATCAGCCTTTGCGCCTCCGGCAAATCCTCCTAAGGCCCAAACTCATGAGCGATGCTGTCCAGAAGCCTTCCGGCGAAACCGTTTCCTTCGGCTACGAAGATGTTGCCCCGACCGAGAAAACCGCGCGCGTCGGTGCCGTATTCTCCAACGTCGCGGCGAAGTACGACATCATGAACGATGCGATGTCGGGCGGGATGCACCGGCTGTGGAAGGACCGCTTCGTGCGCCGGGTCAAGCCGCAGCCGGGCGAGGCGATTCTCGACATGGCGGGCGGCACCGGCGACATCGCGTTCCGCATGGCGGCGGCGGGCGCGGACGTGATCGTGTCCGACATCAACCAGGACATGCTCGACGTGGGCGTCGAGCGGGCGATGGAACGCGGGATCGATGGCCTCGTCTGGTCGTGCCAGAACGCCGAAGAGCTGACCTTCTCCGACCGGCAGTTCGATGCCTACACGATCGTGTTCGGCATCCGCAACGTGACCCATATCGACAAGGCACTGACCGAGGCGCACCGCGTGCTCAAACATGGCGGCCGGTTTTATTGCATGGAGTTCTCCAGCACCGACTGGCCCGGCTTCAAGGAGGTTTACGACCTCTATTCGCACCGGCTGATGCCACTGATGGGCAAGCTGATCGCCAATGACGAGGAAAGCTATCGCTACCTCGCCGAATCGATCCGCCGCTTCCCGCGCCCACCCGAGTTCGAGGCGATGATCCAGGCGGCGGGCTTCGCGCAGACCCGGGTCGAGACGATCCTTGGCGGAGCGGTGAACATTCATTCCGGCTGGAAAATCTGATCCGGTGACACGTCCGGCGACCCATATCTGGCGCCTCCTCAAGTGGGGGCGGACCGCCGCGCGGCACGGCGCGCTGCGCGGGATCGAGAACGACCCCAACGCGCCCGCCCCGGTCAAGCGGCTGATGCGGGTTGCGCGTTTCGGCACGCGCCAGCCGAAGACGCCCGACTATGCCGGGGCCTTCCGCGCGATCGGCCCGGCGGCGATCAAGCTGGGCCAGTCGCTGGCCACCCGGCCCGATCTGGTCGGCGACGAGGCGGCGCAGAACCTGCTCAGCCTGCAGGACAATCTGCCGCCGGTATCGTTCGACAGCCTGCGCCCGGTGATCGCAAGCACCTTCGCCCAGCCGCTGGACGAACTCTTCGAGGCCATCGATCCCAAGCCGGTCGGCGCGGCGTCCATCGCGCAGGTCCACAAGGCGTTGACCACCGACGGGCGGCAGGTCGCGGTCAAGATGCTGCGCCCCGGGATTCGCGAACAGTTTGCGCGCGACATCGCGACCTACGAATGGGCCGCCGCGCATGTCGAGGCGATGGGCGGTGAGGCCGCGCGCCTGCGCCCGGCGTTGACCATCGCCAACTTCAAGCGCTGGACCAATACCGAGCTCGACCTGCGGCGCGAGGCCGCCGCTGCGAGTGAGCTGGCCGAGGCGATGAAGGGCTTTGCGGGCTATCGCATCCCGGCAGTCGACTGGGATCGCACCAATGGCCGCGTGATGACGATCGAGTGGATCGACGGCATCAAGATGAGCGACCGCGAAGGGCTGGTCGCCGCCGGGCACGACCTTGAGCAGCTGGCCGAGCGGCTGGTGCTCGCCTTTCTCACCCAGGCGATCACCTTCGGCTATTTCCATGCCGACATGCACCAGGGGAACCTGTTCGTTGAAGGCGACGGCACCATCGCGGCGATCGATTTCGGGATCATGGGCCGGATCGACCGGCGCGCGCGGCAATGGCTCGCCGAGATCCTCTACGGGCTGACCACGGGCAACTATCGCCGCGTCGCTGAAATCCATTTCGAAGCGCAATATGTGCCCAGCCACCATTCGGTGGGCGAGTTCGCCACGGCGCTGCGCGCGGTGGGCGAGCCGATGCGCGGCAAGCCGGTCAGCGAGCTGAGCGTGGGCCAGATGCTCGACGGGCTGTTCGCGATCACGCGCGATTTCGACATGCAGACCCAGCCGCACCTGCTGCTGCTGCAAAAGACGATGGTGATGGTCGAAGGCATCGCCACCCAGCTCAATCCCAAGATCAACATGTGGGATGTTTCCGCGCCTTTCGTGCGCAACTGGATTCGCGACGAGCTGGGGCCGGAGGCTGCGATTGCCGACCGGCTGCGCGAGGATTTCGACACGCTCCAGCGGATACCGGCGCTCGTCCGTCGGCTCGAGGAGAAATACCCGCCCAAGGGCGGCGCTCCGGAGCCCGCGCCACTGCCCGAGATCGAGCTGATGTGGGAGCGCAAGGAACGCGCGGCGGCGAGCCGCGAAGGGCCCGGCTGGTTCGGGCAGGCTGCCCTGGTGCTGGGCGGGGCGGGGATCATGGCCGCGCTGTTCGCGGCAGGAGTGATCGGCTGATGGCGGGGCCGGGCGGCATCAAGGTGCTGCTGGTGATCGGCGGCGGGATCGCGGCCTACAAGTCGTGCGAGCTGGTCCGCCTGATCCGCAGGAATGGCGGCAAAGTTACCTGCGTGCTGACCGATGGAGGCGCGCAGTTCGTCACCCCGATGACGCTCGCAGCGCTCTCCGAAAATCCCGTCCACACGACGCTTTGGGACCTCAGGAACGAAGTCGAGATGGGTCACATCCAGCTCAGCCGCGAGGCGGATTTGGTGGTGGTGTGCCCCGCAACCGCGAACATGCTCGCCAAGATGGCGGCGGGGATTGCGGACGATCTGGCGACCACGCTGCTGCTCGCGACCGACAAGCCGGTGATGGCGGTGCCCGCGATGAACGTGCGCATGTGGCAGCACGATGCCGTGCAGGCGAATGTCGCGACGTTGCGCGCGCGCGGCATTGCGGTGATCGACCCGGACGAAGGCGCCATGGCCTGCGGCGAATACGGGCCGGGCCGCCTGCCCGAACCCGAAGCGATCTGGGGCGCGATTGCGGACTGGGCCGCAGGCGGTGCCCGACAGGCTGCGTCCCTACCCGATGAGCCTGTTCGCGAAGACGCGCATGGCGGGCTGGGCGGTCTTATTGCGTCGTTGATCCCGCGCGGAAAGACCAAGCCCCCTCCCCCCAACGGTCCTCTGCTGGCCGGGAAGGGGGCTGCTGCCGCATCTGCGCACGATCTCCCCCAAGAAGACGCCGGAGGCTTCGCTTACCACTTCGAAGGCACGCCGCTCGCAGGAAGACATGTGCTCGTCACCGCCGGGCCGACGCACGAGCCGATCGACCCGGTCCGCTACATCGCCAACCGGTCGAGCGGGAAGCAGGGCTTTGCCATCGCCGCGGCGGCTGCCGCTGCGGGTGCTCGAGTGACGCTGGTCGCCGGGCCGGTCACGCTCGCCACGCCTCCCGGCGTTACGCGCGTCGACGTGCAGACCGCGCGCGAGATGGCCGATGCGGTGCGCGAGTCGCTGCCCGCCGATGTCGCGGTGATGACGGCTGCCGTGGCGGACTGGCGTGCGGCCGATATGCGCGACCAGAAGATGAAGAAACGCTCCTCCGCACCGCCCGCACTGCGGCTGGAGGAGAACCCCGATATCCTCGCCACTCTCGGCACCTCGGACCGGCGGCCCGCGCTACTCATCGGCTTCGCAGCCGAGACCGAAGATGTGGTCGAGCATGCGAAGGCCAAGCGGGAGCGCAAGCGGGCCGACTGGATCGTCGCGAACGATGTGTCAGGCGGCGTCGGACAAAGCGTCATGGGCGGTGCCGACAACCGCGTGCATCTCGTGATGCAGGATGGTGTCGAGGATTGGCCCGAAATGCCCAAGGAAGAGGTGGCGATGAAACTGGTCGAGCGGATCGCGGTCGAGATGGAGACGACCAATGGCGTATGATGTCGGCGTCCGGATCAAGCGTCTGCCCCATGGCGAGAGGCTGCCTTTGCCCGCCTACGCGACCGATGGCGCAGCAGGCATGGATGTGTGCGCGGCGGAGGATGTGGAGCTCGCCGCTGGCGCGCGCCATGCGGTCGCCACGGGATTCGCGGTGGCGATTCCCGATGGCTATGAAATTCAGGTCCGGCCCCGCTCGGGTCTCGCCTTCAAGCACGGCATTTCCGTGCCCAATGCACCGGGCACGATCGATTCGGACTATCGCGGGGAGCTCAAGGTGCTGCTGATCAACCATGGGCAGGATAGCTTTTCGATCCAGCGCGGCGACCGCGTGGCGCAGTTAGTGCTCGCCCCCGTTACCCGGGCGGCCTTTACCGAGGTCGACGAACTGGACGAGACCGAACGCGGGGCGGGGGGCTTCGGTTCGACGGGCGGACACGCAAAGCTCTGATACAAAAAAGGCGGACCGTATGGCCCGCCTTTCCTTGTTCCGGTTTGATTTCCGCGCCTACCGCTCTTCCGGCTTGATCGAAATGCGCACGGTTTCGCCCGAATTGCCGGGGAAGTCGGTGAACATCGCGTCGACGAGGTTCGGCACCAGATATTGCAGCCGGTTGCTTGGCGATACCGCACTTGCCGTGCCTTCGAACAGGCGCTCTCCGGTCACGCGGTTGTCGATGTCGACTTCGATCTCGCTGGTGTAGACCGTGTAGCTGCGCACGTCGTTGTCGTGGAACCACGGGTCGTAGAAGCCATAGCCCCAGTATCCGCGCGAGCGGAACGGGCGATAGCGATACCACGGATCGTAGAAGGGATCGCGGAAGGAACTGCTCGTCGAACGAACGCGCTCGCGGCCGTTATCGACTTCATAGTCGAAACGCACGATCAGGTCGGCGGTTTCGGGATTGCCGCGCACGTAACCGAGCTGGCTCAATTCCTGGCTGACGAGATCGGCGTACTGGCCGAACTCGATACCACCGGCGAGCGAGGCGTCGTCCGCGACAATCGCGAAGCTCTGCCCCTGCGGGGCGGGAAGTTGCGCCTGGAAGCGCGAAACATCGGCCTGGAAGCCGGTCGCACAGGCCGTGAGGCTGCCGCCGAGCAATCCGAGTACGCCGAGCGCGGCGAGGAATCTTGGTCGTTTCATAGGTCGGGCCCCTTGTTGCGGGCTCGCCACAGAGGGCGAGGCCCTGCCAATCGTGTTCAAAGGATTACGAAGGTCATCATGAACCTTGCTTTAACCCCTTGAAGCTTCTGTGGTTTCTCGAATTGCGCAATGTTAGCCCCGCAGCAGGCCGAGCGCGCGATAAGTATCGGCAAGCGTGGGGCCTGCCCGCTCGCGAGCTTTGGCGGCCCCACGGGCCAGCGCCGCCTCGATCGCCTCGCGATCCTCCAGCAACTGGCGGAGCCGTGCCGAGATCGGCGAGAGCGTCTCAACCAGCAGCTCGCCCAAGACTGGCTTGAAGGCACCGAAACCCTGACCTGCATGCTCCGCCAGCACGGCATCGGGCTCGCGGTCGGCAAGCGCACAGTAGATCGTCACGAGGTTGAGCGCCTCGGGCCGGGCCTCCAGAGCTGCGAGATTGTCGGGGAGGGGATCGGGGTCGGTCTTCGCCTTCTTGACCTTCTTCATGATCGTATCGGCATCGTCGACCAGCGCGATCCGGCTCATTTCCGAAGGGTCGGACTTGGACATCTTTTTCGTCCCGTCGCGCAGGCTCATGATCCGGGCAGCGGCAGGCGGAATAAAAGGTTCGGGCAGCGTGAAGAGCGGCGCGTCTTCGGCGCAGAAGTCGTTGTTGAACTTCTGTGCGATGTCGCGCGCCAGCTCGAGATGCTGCTTCTGATCCTCGCCCACGGGCACATGCGTCGCCTGGTACAGCAGGACGTCGGCGGCCTGGAGGACCGGATAGGCGAACAGCGCGACCGATGCGCCCTCGCGGTTCTTGCCCGCCTTGTCCTTCCACTGGGTCATGCGGTTGAGCCAGCCCATCCGGGCGGTGCCGGTCAGCAGCCATTGCAGCTCCGCATGCTGGGGTACCTGCGCCTGGTTGAACAGGACCGAGCGCTCTGGATCGATCCCGCAGGCGATCAGCGCGGCGGCCATCTCCAGCGTGCCCTTGTGCAGCTCTGCCGGATCGTGCGGCATGGAGATCGCATGCATGTCGGCGAGGAAGAACAGGCATTCGCTGCCTTCATCGAGATCGTCCTGCATCTGCACCCAGTTGCGGATTGCGCCGAGGTAGTTGCCGAGGTGGAGATTGCCGGTGGGCTGAATGCCGGAGACGACGCGCATGGGGGTATTTCCTTGGAAGACTGAATTGGGGCCAGCGAGCGCACTGGCAAGGTCGGTTGCCGGGTTCGGGCTTACCAAAACCATCGCCAGGCTGCCCGCCCGCGAAGCACGAAGCGCGCCGGGGCCGAACGGGTCGAGAATGGCGTATCAGTCATGGTTGCGGGGCATAGCACAGGCCCGTCATGGGGCAAGATCGTCGGGCCCGCCCGCCTTGGGCCCCCCGCTCTCAGGCCCGCCGCTTTCGGGAATCGGGCGCTTGCGCGTCAGCGTGACGATGCGCTGCTTGTCGATCGCGCCGATCGCGAAGGCGACCCCGAAATAGACCGCGCCTGCACAGATCACGAGCGCGATCAGCGCGCCTGCCCGCGCAAACAGGCCGGCATCGTACCAGCCGGTCAGCAGGTCGCGCGCGAACCACAGGGCCGCGCCCATGGCCGCTGCTGCGACGAGCTGGCGCGCAATGCGCCCCACGAGCTTCAGCGGGATCGTGTAGTAGTCGCGCCTGACCAGCACGGCGTAGAGGTAGGCCACGTTGATCCATGCCCCGATCACGCTGGCAAAAGCGACACCGACCACGCCCCAGTCGGCGATCAGGGCAAAGTTCATCGCGGTGAACACCACCAGCGAGATAAAGGCCGCATAGACCGGCGTGCGCGTGTCCGACCGGGCGTAGAAATTGGGCACCAGCACTTTCACCAGCACGTACGCCGGCAGGCCGAGGACGAGCATGCCGAGGACGTTGCCGGTAAGGCTCGCCTGATCGAGGCTGAAGCGGCCACCCTGGAAGATCATCGTGACGAAGGGAACTGCGCAGATCGCGAGCGCCACGGCGGCGGGGATCGTCAGCAGCATCGCGATCTCGATCGCGTCGGACTGGATCCGGTCAGTCCCTTCCCTGTTCTTGGAGCCGACGAACTTCGACAGGGTCGGCAGGATGGCGGTCGACAGCGCGATCCCGATGATGCCCAGCGGCAGCTGGTTCAGCCGGTCGGCGTAATTCATGTAGCTGATCGACCCGCTGTCGAGCTGGTTGAGGAAGTAGAGCTGCACCAGCGTGTTGATCTGGTACGCGCCGCCGCCGATCGCGGCGGGCAGCGCGATGATGCTGAGCCGCTTCACCTCGGGCGTGATGCGCGGCCACAGCAGCTTGGGCCGGAAACCTTCCACCCGCGTCCAGTAATAGAGCCACGTGAGCTGGATCGTGCCGCCGATCGTCACCGCCCATGCCTGGGTGTAGCCGACCTGTCGCGTGGTCCAGCCCCACTCGTTCATCGCGTGATCGCCGAACAGCAGCGCGGCGATCAGGACGAGGTTGAGGATGATGGGGAAGCTGGCACCCGGCGCGAAGCGGCTGACCGAATTGAGCATCCCCGTGAACAGCGTCACCAGGCTGACCAGCGCGATGTAGGGGAACATGATCCGCGCGAAGTCGACTTCCATGGCGAAGTCGGCCGGCGACGAGTCGCCGTCGCCGAGCAGGCGGATAACGAGCGGCATGGCCACCATCATGACCGCGCACAGCGCGATCAGCACCGGCAGAAACACGCTCAGGACGTCGTTCGAAAAGCTGCGCGCTTCCTCCAGCCCGCTATCGGGGTCTCCCGCGCCGTGCAGGCGTTTGGAGAACATCGGCACGAAGGCGGCGGAAAACGCGCCTTCCGCGAACAGGCGGCGGAAGACGTTGGGGATGATGAAGGCCTGGAACCAGGCGTCGGTGACGGCATTGGCGCCGAGCACCCGGGAAAAGATCATTTCCCGGGCAAGCCCCGCGACGCGGCTGACCATGGTCAGCCCGCCGATCGTACCGACATTCTTGAGCAGGCTCATCCGCCCGCCTCCCGCTGGGGTTCGCCCTTGGCCGCAGCCGTCAGGCGTTGCCCGCCGGAGCCGCGCCCGCCGCAGCGTCTTCCTGCTGCTTCTGCTGCAGGCGCTGCACGTAGAGGCCGTTGAAATCGATCGGGTCGATCATCAGCGGCTGGAAGCCCAGATCGCGCGAAGCTTCGGCAATCACGCGGCGCGCGAAGGGGAACAGGATGCGCGGAGCCTCTGCATAGAGGAACATGTGCGCCTGATCCTCGGGCAGATTGCGGATGCCGACGAGGCCGGCATAGACCAGCTCGATCACATAAAGCTGCCCGGCATCGCACTCGGCGGTCGCGTTGATCTTGAGCTCGACCTCGTTCACTTCGTCGTTCACCGGATTGGCGCCGATGTTGAACTGAAGATCGATCTTCGGCGCATCCTTCCACTGGAAGCTGGCCGGCGCGCTCGGATTTTCGACCGAGAGATCCTTGATGTACTGGTTGATGAACCCGGCGGTCGGCTGGGTGTCGGCACCATTGGCACCCGGCTGGTTGTCGAGATTGGTCAGAACGTCGCCTTCGTCGGCCATGTGAGGTTTCTCTGGTCTGCAAGGTTGAAAGGCCGGTCGCTCGCTTGCGCGGGCGCCCGAATGGATCGCAAGCCGCCTAGCAGCCGCTTGGACGCCCCGCAACGGCAACGAATCAGCGTTATGAGACACATTTCGCCGCTTCCAGGCACTCGGGCGGACGTTGTGCATTTGATATCGGCCCCTATCTGTGGGAATGAATGCGAAACGTGAAGGGCGCGTCCGGCGGTTGTCGTTCGATGCGCGCCCGATGATTAGCCAGGTGTCTTGCAAGTGATTCCCGAAATCGTAATCCTCGCCATGATCGCGGTCTTTCTGGGCCTGAGGCTCTATTCCGTTCTCGGCCGCCGGGCCGAGCATGAGGAAGAGCCCGTGCCGCATCGCTTCGATGCGCAGGACAAGCCCGACGTGGTGCCCGCCGCCTCCGCGACGCAGGCTCCCGCCCGCGCCGTGACCGAGCAGCAGGCCAAGCCCGATGTGCTGCCCCAGGTGGAGCGCGGCGTGCAGTCGATCATCGCGGCGGATCGCGGGTTCGACATCGTCTCGTTTCTCGAAGGCGCCAAGGGTGCCTATGGCATGATCCTCGAAGCTTACTGGAACGGCGACAGGGAAACGCTGCGCGAATTGTGCGACGAATCGGTCTATGAAGGTTTCGCCGGTGCGATCGATGCGCGCGAAGCCGCGGGCGAAACGGTCGACAATCGCCTGATCCGGATCGAGGACGCGACCGTTCGCGACGCCGAAGTGGAGCGCAAGGAAGCGCGTATCACCGTGCGCTTCGTCGCGGACATCGCGGCGGTGACGCGCGATGGCGCGGGCAATGTGATCGCCGGTTCGCTCGACGATGCGATCGAGACCCGCGACATCTGGACCTTCGCCCGGCGGACCGATTCGCGTACGCCCGACTGGCAGCTGGTCGAAACCGACGAAGGCTAGTTCTGCAACCAGTGGCGTGCGCTCTAGCGCGCCTTTGAGGGGGGACCGATGTTCAAGTGGATTTGGCCCCTCGCGGTCCTCGTAGCCCTTTCCAGCTGTGTCGGCCCCGGTGGCGACAAGCCTCCGTTCGACCCGATCGACCGGCCTCCACCCGCAGTCGGCGATGCCGTTTCCGCCGGTGTCGCTGCCGGGCCCTCCTTCCGCTCGCTGCGGATCGACCCGCAGGATGCGCAGAGCGCGCTCATCGCATTCAGGTCGAGTTGCGACTGGCCGTCGGGCAAGGAAGACGTCAGCGGGCTGACCCGGACGGAAGACTGGCTGGGGATCTGCACCGCCGCGCTGCGCTGGGAAGGCGATGCGCTGACGTTCTTCGAGACATATTTCGAAACCGCGCAGATCGGTAACGGCGAAGCCTTCGCCACCGGCTATTTCGAACCCGAAATTCTCGGCAGCCGTACGCGTCGCCCCGGCTACGACGTGCCGGTCTACCGCGTGCCCGAGGATCTGGTGCGCGCGTGGCCCGCCGACACGCCCGAAAGCGAGCGCGAAGGGCGCCCGCCGCTCGGCCGCTACGACGATAATGGCGACTTCGTGCCCTACTACAGCCGCGCCGAGATCGAGGAGGGCGCGCTCGCCGGGCGCGGCCTCGAAATCGCATGGGCGGCCGACGCGGTGGAGATGTTCTTCCTCCAGATCCAGGGCTCGGGCCTGCTGCGCCTGCCCGATGGCAGCCGGATGCGGATCGGCTATGCCGGGCAGAACGGGCGCGGCTATACCGGCATCGGCGGCCTGATGCGCGAGCGCGGCCTGCTGGGCGACGGGCCGGGCCAATACCCCGGATCGATGCAGGGCATCGTGCAATATCTCAACGAGAACCCGGTCGCAGGGCGCGCGCTGATGCGCGAGAACGAAAGCTGGATCTTCTTCCGCGAGCTCGACACCAGCGGACCGCTCGGCTCGCTTGGCGTGCCCGTGACACGGCAGAACAGCGTGGCGGTGGACCCGCGTTTCGTGCCCTATGGCGCGCCCGTCGTGCTCGACATGGACCGCGACCTTGCCGACGGCATGTGGGTGGCGCAAGATACCGGCGGCGCGATCAAGGGCGCCAACCGTTTCGATACCTTCTGGGGCAATGGCGGCGATGCGGCCGAGGTCGCTGGCGGGATGAGCGCGCGCGGTGCAGCCCTCGTGCTGTTGCCCAAGGGTACGCTCGCGCGCCTCAACGGGCGGTGAAACCGCCGCGTAACTTCCCGAGGGGGCTTTCCGAGGAGGAGAGCGCCGCATGGGCGGAACTGGCGCAGAGCGTTACGCCGCTCAATCCGAATGCGCCCGCGCGGCGCCTCGCAGCGCCGGTCTCTGCGCCCAAGAGCATATCGCCCGCCGCGGGTCCCAGGCGCAGCCCGCCACCCGTGCCCAAACCTGCCGCAGTGCCTTCGAAGCCTGCCGGCCGCACGCCGCCGCGCCGCGTTGGCGGCAATCTCGATTCGCATTGGGACCGGCGACTGAAGGCTGGCGATATCGCGCCCGAGCTCAAGCTGGACCTGCACGACCACGGCCTCGATCGCGCCTATAGTCGCCTGATGGACGGGATGGAGCAGGCCCACGCGATGGGCGCGCGCACCGTGCTCGTGGTCACCGGCAAGCCGCGCGGCGGCGATGCCGCCGACCGGGGCGAACGGCGCGGCGCGATCCGCGCGAAGATTCTCGACTGGCTGGCAGCGAGCGAGCACGGTGCCTCCATCGCCGCGATCCGCAAGGCCCACCGCCGCCACGGGGGCGATGGGGCGCTCTACGTGGTGCTTCGGCGCGGCGCGTAACCGTTAAGATGCTGGTGATCTTCGATTGCGACGGGGTGCTGGTGGACAGCGAGACGCTGGTCTCGGCGGTGCATGTGGCGAACCTGCGGCGCGCGGGCTACGCGATCGACGAGGCGCAGTTGATCGAACGGTTCCTGGGGACGACCGACCGCGCGATGATCGCGACGATCGAGGGCGAACTGGGCCACGCGCTGCCCGCCAATTACCTCGCGCAGGTGAAGCAGGAGGTGCGGGCCCGCGCCGGTGCCGATTTGCGCGCGGTGCGCGGCGCGCACGACGCGGTGGACGCGATGACTTGCGCGGTCTGCGTCGCGTCGAGCAGCGCGGGGGAGGAGCTGCATTTCAAGCTTGAGACGACCGGGCTGGCAGGCATTTTCGGTGAGGCGGTGTTCAGCGCCGACCGGGTCGAGCACGGCAAGCCCGCGCCCGACATCTTCCTCTATGCGGCTTCGCGCACGGGCTGGCAGCCCGACCAGTGCGTGGTGCTAGAGGACAGCGTCAACGGTGTGCGCGCCGGCCGCGCAGCCGGGATGCGCGTCTTGGGCTTCACCGGTGCGGGGCACCTTCCACACGGCTACGACAAGGCGCTGATCAAGGCCGGCGCGGAGGCCGTGGCTGCCGATTACGGTGCCTTGCGCGCGCTTTTGCCCGAGGCGTTTGCGCCCTACCGGGATGAGCGATGAAGACCATTCTCCGCTCGCAACCGCTGTTGTGGCTGGCGCTCGCGCTGCCGGGCGCGTGGATGCTGGCGAGCTGGTGGGCGACGCCCGATCTTTATGGCTACGGCCACATCATCGGCGATAGCGGGGACTGGGCGGCGTGGCTGCTGATGGCAACGCTCGCGGTAACGCCGATCCGGCTGGCGTTTCGCCGCAGCCGGATTGCGCAATACCTGATGCGCAAGCGGCGCGACCTCGGCGTGGCGAGCTTTGCCTATGCCGCCGGGCACACGATCATCTACCTGTGGCGCAAAAGCGATCCGGCGATCATCTGGGACGAGGTATCGACGCCCTATATCCTCGCCGGGTGGATCGCCTTCGCGCTGTTCGTGCCGCTGGCGATCACATCCAACGATGCTTCGATGCGCAAGTTCAAGAGGGGCTGGAAGCGGCTGCACCGGCTGGTCTACCCGGCGACGGTGCTGGTGTTCGTGCACTGGGCCCTGTCGGCCTTCGATCCGACCACCGCCACTATCAACATCGCGATATTGGCGGCGATCGAGATCGTCAGGGTCTGGCTGCAATGGCGTCAAAAACGCCCGGCCAGCGCCAGCGTCAGAGCGTGACGTACTGGCGGAAGCGCGCGACTTCCGCTTCGTCGACATATTTGCCGATCTCGCGATCGAACACGCCCATGTCGGCATAGGGGCGGTATTCCTCGAACTCGTGGACCATCTTGTCGGTCATGCCGGGGACGAGGCGGATTTCCTCTTCGCTGGCGGAGTTGAGGTCGATCGGTACGAAGACGTTCACGAGAACGGCCTTGGCTTCGTCTTCGCTCAAGCTTTCCATCAGCTTGGCGTTGAAGTCCGTAACGCTGTCATACGGCTGGCCGGCGATGATCGCGGCAGCGAGTTCGGGCGAAATGCCATCGACGGCGGCAAGCTCGTCCTCGGTGGCCGTGCTGGCGTCGAGCACGGCGGACTCGGAGTCGACGGCCTCGATCGCGTCGGCATCGGAGGTTGCTTCATCGGCCGCAACGGTATCGTCGGTCGTCGCGTCGGGCGCTTCCGAGCAGGCGGCGAGCGCCAGTGCGGTGGCTGCGACGGGGACAAGATATTTCAGTTTGCGCATGATGTGCCTTTCTTTTTGCGAAGGGCTCGCATTAACAGCGCTGGCACGCGTGTCGATGGGCGATTTTCGGTCGGCCCATCGACATGCGCATAAGCGCCTGATTTTCGATGCTAGCCTTGTTCGATAGATTTCGCGCTGGCCATACCCGGAGCGTCCGACTTGCCGCCGATCATGTCGCGGACGGTCTTCTCGATCCGTTCGCCGATCGCTTGGGCGTCGTTCTTCCAGTAGTCGAACGCACGCACCAGCACCTTCTCGCTGACGCCATCGGCAAGGTGGCCCGAGACGTTGGAGACGAAGCGATCGCGCTGGTCGTCGTCCATCACATCGCGCACCAGGCCTTGGTGTATTTCGAGACGTCCGCAGTCGTCTTCCACGTGCCGAACGCGCCCGAACCCTTGGCGTGCGGTTGGCGTTCGGGAATCCGCTCCCGATTGAAGTTAGCCATCTGCTCGATCAGGTAATGATCGTTGAGCACGATCGGGCCGTCGGGGCTGACGGTCAGCGAATGCTCGTCGCTCTGGACGCGGATACCGGCATCGGTGGTGGTGGGGGGGACGGTCTTGGCCATGGGAAAATACCTTGGTTTCAATAGGCTTAGCTATAACGGCGGTGGCGCCAAGCCCGTTCGCGCACACCGGCCCATAGCGCCTGAATGTCAGCCGATATCGTCGGCGCTGAAGGGATACTGGCGCCGCTCGTGCTGGACGCTGATCCAGCGCGTGGTGGTGAAAGCTTCGATCGCCCACTCGCCGTTGAACCGGCCGATGCCCGAATTCTTGACCCCGCCGAACGGAGCGAAGGGGCTATCGCTGACCGTCTGGTCGTTGATGTGCGTCATCCCCGCCTGCACCTGCTTGGCAAAGGCCAGCGCGCGGCCTTCGTCGCGGCTGAAGACCGCGCTCGAGAGGCCCATCTCGGTGGCGTTGGCGAGTTCGAGCGCGTGGTCTTCATCGCGGGCGCGCTGGATCGGCGCGACGGGGCCGAAGATCTCGTTCGCGACGAGGCAGCTATCCTCCCCGACATCGGTGAAGACATGCGGCGGGATGACGAGGCCAGCGGCATCGCCGCCGAGAGCGCACGTTGCGCCCTCTTCCTTCGCCTTGGCGATCATCTCGGTGATCCCGTCGAACTGGTCGCGGTTGACGATGGGGCCGATGAAACATTCGGGATTCTCACGCTCGCCGACCGGCAATTGCTTCACGCGCTCCACGAACTTCTCGACGAACGCGTCGTAGATCGCGTCTTCGACCACGATGCGGTTGGCGATCATGCAGATCTGGCCCTGGTGCATGAATTTGCCCCACACGCTCGCTTCCACCGCGCGGTCGATGTCGGCATCGTCGAGCACCACGATCGGGCTGTTGCCGCCCAGCTCCAACTCGACCGATTTGAGCCGATCGCCATCGAGCGCGGCCTTGCCCACACCCCGGCCGACGGGGGTGGAACCGGTGAAGCTGACGACTGTGGGGATCGGATGGCGGATCAGCGCATCGCCGATGCTGGAGCCTGATCCGGGCAGTACCGCGACCAGCCCTTCGGGCAGGCCAGCCTCCTCGCAGATGGCGGCGAAGATCGTGCCGCCGGTAACGATGGTATCGCTGGCTGGCTTGATGACCACGCCATTGCCCAGCGCGAGCGCGGGGAACAGCGTGCGCGCGGTCAGCTGCAGCGGGAAGTTCCACGGGCTGACCAGCGCCACGACGCCCGCAGGCTCACGATAGGCGCGCGATTCCTTGCCCGGGATATCCTCCGGCATGATCGCCCCCTTTGCCATATAGGGCAGGGTCGCGGCTTCGGACCGGGCAACCTGCGTCACCAGCATCAGCTCGAGCGCGGCCTTCAGCTTGGTGCCGCCGGCCTCGCGCACGATCCAGCCGGCGATCTCGTCCTTCCGCGCTTCGAGAATGTCCGCGATGGCATGCATCTTGGCCGCACGGGCGGCGGGCGGCATCGCGCCCCATTCGCGCTGCGCCTTCGCACTGGCGCGACAGGCTTCGTCGACATCGTCTTCGGTGGCGGATGCCATTTCGAAGATCGTGCTTTCGTCCCACGGGCAGATGTTCTTGAGGGTGTCGCCGGAGCCTGTGCGGCGTTCGCCGGCGAGGAAGATCGAATCGAGATTGTCGTAATGTGTCATGCTGGTCGAACGGCGCGCGCCGCCGCTTGTTTCCCGTGCGCGGCTGACATGGCCGAAAGCATAGGGTGAGTGCGTCCGCGAGTGCGGGACGACCTGAAAGGCGCAAAGCAAAGCCCCCGGAAAGCGGCTGCTCCCGGGGGCTCTTTCGATAACGTCGCGGCGAGCCGGACGCCGCAACCGGCTTACCGATACTTGGCGTAGGTCAGGTCGAACCGGTCGGCGTCCATCACCTTGGTCCACGCCGCCACGAAATCGCGCACGAACTTCGCTTCGTGTCCGTTCTCGGCGTAGACCTCCGCCACGGCGCGCAGCTGCGAGTTCGATCCGAAGACCAGATCGGTGCGGGTCGCGTGCCACTTCTCTTCGCCCGAGGCGCGGTCGGTGCCGACGAATTCCTCGTCACCGCTTTCATCGACCGACGCCCACTTGGTGCCCATGTCGAGCAGGTTCACGAAGAAGTCGTTGGTCAACTGGCCCGGGCGATCTGTCAGCACCCCAATGCTGTTGCCATGCTTGGCATGCTTGCTCACTGCGCCCAGCGCGCGCATCCCGCCGACCAGCACGGTCATCTCGGGGATCGAGAGGCCGAGCAGGCTGGCCCGGTCGATCAGGAGATCCTCGGTCTTCACGCTCGCCTTGGTCTTGAGATAGTTGCGGAAGCCGTCGGCGAAGGGCTCAAGCGGCTCCCAGCTTTCGGCATCGAACTGCTCCTCGCTCGCATCGCCGCGCCCGGTGGTGACGGGCACGGAAATGTCGAAGCCTGCATCCTTCGCCGCCTTCTCGACCGCAGCCGAACCGGCAATCACGATGGCGTCGGCCATCGAGATATCGTCGCGCAGCTCGTCGAGCTTGGCGAGGACCTTGCCCAGTTCCTCGGGATCGTTGACCGCCCAATCCTTGAGCGGGGCGAATCGGATATGCGCGCCATTGGCGCCGCCGCGATGGTCGCTCTTGCGGTAGGTGCTGGCCGAAGCCCACGCCGCCTTGACCAGTTCGCTCACCGAGAGCCCGCTGCGTAGTACCTTGTCCTTGAACAGGGTGACGGCAGTATCGGAGACTTCGCGGCCCGCAGGCACCGGGTCCTGCCAGATCAGGTCTTCGGCGGGCACATCGGGCCCGAGGTAGCGCGCCTTGGGCCCCATATCGCGGTGGGTCAGCTTGAACCACGCGCGGGCGAAGGCATCGTCGAGTGCGGCCTGATCGTCGCGGAAGCGTTCGGATATCTTGCGATAATCCGGGTCGCGCTTCAGCGCCATGTCGGCGGTGGTCATCATGGTCGGCACCTTCTTCGAAGGATCGCGCGCGTCGGGCGCCATGTCCTCCGGGTCCGGGTTGACCGGCTGCCACTGCTTCGCGCCCGCCGGGCTTTCCACCAGCTCGTAGTCGTACTTGAACAGCAGGCGGAAATAGTCGCCGCCCCACTGCGTCGGGTTGGGGGTCCATGCGCCTTCGAGGCCGGAGGTGGTGATGTGGCCCTGCTCGATCTGCCCGGCGTCCGTGGCCCAGCCGAAGCCCATCAGCTGCAGCGCCTCGCTCTCGGGCGCACCGCTGAGCTGGTCGGGCGGGACGGCGCCGTGGCACTTGCCGAAGGCGTGGCCGCCCGCGGTCAGCGCGACGGTTTCCTCGTCGTTCATCGCCATGCGCGCGAAGGTTTCCTTCATGTCGCGCGCCATCCCTTCCGCATCGTGCGGGTCGCCGCCAGGGCCCTCGGGATTGACGTAGATCAGCCCCATCTGGATCGCGGCGAGCGGGTTTTCGAGCGCCTTGCCCTCATCGGGAATGATGCGCGTCTCGACGCCTTCGTCGACCCACTCTTCCTCCGAACCCCAGTAGATGTCGTTCTCCGGCTCGTAGACGTCCTTGCGGCCGCCGCCGAAGCCGAACACCGGCCCGCCCATACTCTCGATCGCGACATTGCCGGTCAGCACGAACAGGTCGGCCCAGCTGATGTGCTTCCCGTATTTCTGCTTGATCGGCCACAGCAGGCGGCGCGCCTTGTCAAGGTTGCCGTTGTCGGGCCAGGAATTGAGCGGGGCGAACCGCTGCTGGCCGCTGGAGGCGGCGCCGCGCCCGTCGCCGGTGCGGTACGTGCCCGCCGCGTGCCACGCCATGCGGATGAAGAACGGGCCGTAGTGGCCGTAATCCGCCGGCCACCACGGCTGGCTTTCGGTCATCAGCGCGTGCAGGTCTGCCTTGAGCGCATCGTAGTCGAGCGCGTTGAACGCCTCGCAGTAGTCGAAATCCTCGCCCATTGGATCGGGCGACTGCCCGCCTTGCGTCAGGATATGCAGGTCGAGCGCATCGGGCCACCAGTCCTTGTTGGTGCGCCCCAGCAGCGCACGCACGCCGCCATCGCCATGAAAGGGGCATCCGCCGCCCATCGAACCAGTCTTCGCGTCCATCGTACTCTCCATCTCTTGTGCGACTCGTGCCGCTGATGATGGGAGAATGCGCTCGACGCTGTGATTGGTCCAATCGATTAATTGGCTCTAACTGATTTGTTTTGGCGATAGGGGCTGACGTTTGCCGTAGCGTAACGCAAAACGGCGCCACCTGCGCGAACAGGTGACGCCGCTTGTGTGGGTATAGGAGAGAGGCGTCAGGCCGCCTGCGCGATTTCGTCGGCCGGTTCGGTGCGGATGAGGTAGTCGAAGGCGGTCAGGCCCGCTTCCGCGCCCTGGCCCATCGCCACCACGATCTGCTTGTAGGGCACGGTCGTCGCGTCGCCTGCGCCGAAGATGCCGGGCAGGTTGGTCGTGCCGCGCTCGTCGGTGACGATTTCGCCGTGCTTCGAGAGTTCGAGCCCGGAGTCCTTCAGCCATTCGGTGTTGGGGACGAGTCCGATCTGGACGAACACGCCCGCGAGTTCGATCGTGCGTTCTTCGCCGCTGTCGCGGTCCTTCACGATCAACCCGTTCACGCGGCTGCCGTCGCCGGTGATCTCGGTCGTCTGGCCGTTGGTGACGATCTCGACATTGTCGAGGCTCTCGAGCTTCTTCACCAGCACCGCATCGGCGCGCAGCTGGGTGTCGAATTCGATCAGGGTCACGTGGTCGACGATCTTGGCGAGGTCGATCGCGGCTTCCACGCCCGAGTTGCCCCCGCCGATCACCGCGATCCGCTTGCCCTTGAACAGCGGGCCGTCGCAGTGCGGGCAGTAGGCCACGCCCTTGTTGCGATAGTCCTGCTCTCCCGGCACGCCCAGATTGCGCCAGCGGGCACCGGTCGCGAGGATGATCGCACGGGCCGACAACTCGCCGCCATTGGCGAAGCGGACCTTGTGCATCCCGCCTTCCTGCTTCGCCGGGATCAGCTCCTCGGCCTGGACGAGGTCGATCTTGTCGATCTCGTTGGCCTTCACCTGCTCGTCGAGGTCGGCGGAAAGCTTGGGGCCTTCTGTGTAGGCGGTGCCGGGCAGGTTCTCGATCCCGAGCGTATCCTGCAGCTGCCCGCCGAAACGTTCGCCCGCGATGCCGGTGCGAAAACCCTTGCGCGCCGTGTAGACCGAAGTCGCGACACCTGCGGGACCGCTGCCGATCACCAGCACTTCGTAAGGCTCGCGCTCGTTCAGCTTGGCCGCTGCCTTCGCGCCCGATCCGGTGTCGAGCCGTTCGAGGATCTGCGGCAGCTCGATCTTGCCGTTGTAGAAGCTCTCCCCGTTCAGGAAGGTCGCGGGCACGGCCATGATGTCGCGCGCCTCGACCTCGTCCTTATAGGCGCCGCCTTCGATCAGCGTGGCGGTGATGCGGGAATTCTCCAGCGCCATCAGGGTGAGCGCCTGAACGACATCGGGGCAGTTGTGGCACGAGAGCGAGAAGAACATCTCGAACTCCAGATCGGTCTCGATCCGGCGGATATCCTCGAGCACATCGGCATCGACCTTCGGGGGATGCCCGCCCGCCCACAGCAGCGCGAGGACGAGCGAGGTGAACTCGTGACCCATCGGCAGACCCGCAAAGCGGACCCACTTTTCGGCATCGCTGCCGCGGCGGATGATGAAGCTGGGCTTGCGCTCGTGGTCGCCATCGAAATCGACCGAAACGAGGTCGTGCAGCGCGGCGATCTCTTCGAGCAGCTCGCGCGTCCTGGCCGAGGTCTCGTCGTCACCCAGCGATGCGACAAGCTCTACCGGCTCGCGCAGGTTTTCGAGATATTGCTTAAGTTGCTGCGTCATCTGAGCGTCGAGCATGGGGAAACTCCATCCTGTTTGGTGATTGCGTGCCGTTTCATCCGGCCCGGCAATCCATCGTCGAACGCATCGGTCGTGCGATGCGTTGGAAGATGGATCGTTTCGTCATGATGCCCCTATCGAGCGGGGGAGTGGAGGCCCGGCCTGTGCCGAGCCTCCGGTCGTATCGCTTAGAGCTTGCCCACGAGGTCGAGCGAAGGCGTCAGCGTGTCGCTGTCTTCTTCCCACGCAGCCGGGCAGACCTGGCCGGGGTTGTTGCGGACGTACTGCGCCGCCTTGATCTTGCGGGCGAGTTCGTTGGCATTGCGGCCCACGCCTTCGCAGGTCTGTTCCATGATCTGGATCACGCCGTCGGGATCGACCACGAAGGTCGCACGGTCGGCAAGACCCATTTCCTCACGCAGAACGTCGAAGTTCTTGGAGAGGGTGTGCAGCTGGTCGCCGAGGAACGGGAACTTCAGCTTGCCGATCTTTTCGGACGTGTCGTGCCATGCCTTATGGCTGAAATGCGTGTCGGTGCTGACGGCATAGACTTCCACGCCCATCTTCTGGAGCATGTCGTACTGCTCGCCAAGATTCTCGAGCTCGGTCGGGCACACGAAGGTGAAGTCGGCCGGGTAGAAGAAGAAGACCGCCCAATTGCCCTTCACATCCTCGTCGGTGACTTCGAAGAAGTCCTTGCCGGCCTGGAATGCGGTGGCTTTGAACGGTTTGATCTGGCTTCCGATGATACCCATTGCGTGTCTCCTGTCAGGGTTGAAACTCGGAGCCTAGATAGGGGCTGCTGCGACGCACAAAAGCGATTTGTGGCGATGGCACCAATCGGAATTATCGATGAAATTGTTGGAACTTTCCTGCGCGGGGGTGCAAGGCGATTTTACCGTGCGGTGCACAGGTTTGTCTCAACCGGAACACCTCCGGTTCGCCCTGTCGGGGTCGTGAAGCAGAAATCGGCCGAGAGCGGAATGTGCGGGCCACATTTACGCTATAATGTAACTGGACACTCGCCGGTTGAACCATGGAATCTGCTCTATTCCCCCCTTGGCATATCCGGCCCAGACCGCCGTTTGCGCGATGCATTCGTGCCTCTGCCAGGCATGGACCGACCCTGGGGGTAATACCTAACGCTGTGCGTTCGATATCCGAATTGGGGCTAACACCTTGATTAGGGCTCAAAATACCCGCTCTGTCTTTAACCAATCGCAAGGCCGATTTCGATTACGGTTCCTGCGGAAGGAATTAGAGATGTCGAAGCCAAACCCGGTCGAGGTCGAGCGCGGTCTCTTGTCGATCGCCTATGGCAACCTTCCTACCTTGCTCGTCATGAGTGTGGTCGCATCGCTCGGTGCGTCGGTGGTGCTGAGCGGGGCCGGATACACGTGGATCTGGTTCTGGTTTGTCGGGGTGGTTTTTCTCAACCTCGTCCGGTTTGCACTCAGCCGCGGCGTGTCGGATGCAAAAATTCAGCGAGCCGAAATGGCTACGGTCGGCTATTACCGCCGGACCTATGCAATCGGACTATATGCTTCGGCGGCGCTGTGGCTGGCTCCGATATCATTGGTAGGGCATGATTCCGTTGCGTCGATCTATACGCTGGCGATAATCTTCTCCGCACTGGCGGCCGGCGGGACGGGCATCATGGCCGCCCTGTTGCGCGAGGGACGGACTTATATCGCGATCATGCTGGGCCCAGCGTCGATCCTCATGTTCCGGGGCTTTGAGGACGGCACGGTACTGATGGCGCTCGGCCTCGTCTTTCTGGCCGTCATGCTGGTGGTCCACGATCGCAATCACAAGGTTACGCGCAGGGCGCTGGAACTCTCGGTCGAAAACCGGCGGCTGGTCGAGGAACTGCAATCGGTCAATGCGGGCCTGGAGGACACGGTCGCCAGGCGCACCAGGCAACTGGCGAATGCCGCGAACAGCGACGACCTGACCGGGCTGGCAAACCGGCGCGGCCTGATCGAGTGGATGAAGCGTAACCTCGATCCGGACGACCCGCGCGAAGCATCGGCGCTGTTCCTGGACCTCGACCGATTCAAGCATATCAACGACGCGATGGGCCACTCCGTCGGCGACCAGGTGCTGAAAGTCGCCTCGCAGCGAATGACGGCCTGCGTGCCCGAGGGTGCGGTGCTGGCGCGCTGGGGTGGCGACGAATTCGTGATGGTCCTGCCACAGAACGCGAATGTCAGAGCCACTGCCCGGGATGTTGCCACCCGTTTGATCGCGGGCATCAGCCGGCCTTTCCTGATCGACGATCATGCGATGAGTATCGGGCTATCGGTCGGCGTATCGTTCTACCCCACCGATGCAAGCGATCACCGCGCCCTGATCCTGGCGGCGGATCTCGCCATGGCAGAGGTCAAGCGCAACGGGCGCGGCGCAAGCCTCGAATATTCCGAGACGCTGAGCCTGGTCCAGCGACGTCGGTTCGATCTCGGCCGGGCGCTCGGGGCGGCTATCGAAAACGGAGACCTGTTCCTCGAATATCAGCCGATCGTGGATTCTTCGACAGGGCGGATCCACGCATTCGAGGCTCTGGCCCGCTGGCAGCATCCCACCTTGGGCAAGATCAATCCTGCAGAGTTCATCGAACTGGCGGAAACCACGGACCGGATCAATGCGCTTGGCGATCTCGTGCTGGAGAAGGCCTGCTTTGAAGCGGCGACATGGCCCTGCAGCGATCATGCGCCCAAGGTTGCCGTCAATGTATCGGTCAAGCAGTTGCGCGACGACACCTTCGCCCTGAAGGTCATGCGCATCCTGGCCCGTGCGAAGCTTCCCCCGGGCCGTCTCGAAATCGAAGTGACCGAGTCGCTGTTCGAAAACGATCACCCGGCGATCATCAAACAGACGATCTCCAGCTTGCGCGCATTGGGCGTTTTCATCGCGATCGACGATTTCGGCACTGGCTATTCATCCCTGTCGCGCCTGCAAAACCTGCCGGTGAACGCGGTGAAGATCGACCAGTCCTTCGTCGCCGACCTGGATGGCAACGGTCGCGCGGTGATCGAGAGTATCATCATGATCGCAAACCGGCTCGGGCTTGATGTCGTGGCGGAAGGTGTCGAGACGGACGCCCAGCTCGATACCCTGATCGGCATGGGGGTGAATTGCCTGCAGGGTTATCTCCTGGGGCATCCTTCGCGGCGGGCGGATAGCTATTTCGAAAGAAAGCGCTCCGACTGGACCGCAGGCGACTTCGCCAGGCGATCAGGTCGCTCTGTTCACCGCATTTCCAAACCCACGGGGGTGTCGGAATTCGAGGCGGCCCGACAGCCGGTATCGGGACGCTGACAAACCGGGGCACTTGCTCCGACACGACCGTCTGATCGCTTGTCATTTGCCGGTCTTCGACCTCTCGCTGCCAGTCTAGCCATTCCACGGCGGCAGCAGCGACGCGGACGGATCAAAGGTCTCGTCTTGCACGCGAGCAAGATAGGTGGCCGCGCGGCCCAGGTAGCCGCGATCGTCGACCAGCCGCTCTACCATCGGCATTGCGGGCGAGGGATCGTCAAGCCAGGTGAGGGCGTTGAGCGCCTGCAGGCGCACCATTTCGGGCTGGTCGTCGGATAGCAGGCTGGCCAGCTTTGCTACTCCCAAATCTGTATGTCCGACATGAGCCAGCCCTTCTGCCAGGACAACGCGAACCTGGGGGGTGCTTTCAGCCTTAAGTGCATCCAGCATGGCCCCAACCGCAGATGCAGCGTCGCTGGCGCGGATCAGCAAACCGGTAGCCGCCCAGTAACGGATGACCTCGTTGTCTGAACCCAGATCGCGCACGAGGGCGGGGACCTCCCCCTCCCGTCCAGAGGCAGCGCGCTCCGCGACCGCGATCACCTGCCCAAGCGGGTACCCTCCCGGTTGCCTGCTGGCGAGCTAGCCTTCCAGCGCGCATCCTTCCGGAATGAAGCCGTTATCGTTGATCGCCAACAGGTGATCGTCCAGCGCGCGGCGCATGGCAGAAAGGACCGCGGCGCCCTCGTCAGGCTCGTCCGCGATGTTGTTCACCTCGTCGGGGTCGGCCTCAAGGTCGTAGAACTCCTCGAAAGGCTTGGGCTGGAAGAACCGCGCCTGCACGGGCGACAGAGCCCCGCAAGGTGCTGCGAGTGCCATGACTGGTAGCTTTGCAGCATCCACGGAAACGCGACGACCTGCCTCAGCGGCCGGTGCGGCATGTAGTTGCGGATGTAGCGATAGCGTCCGTCCGTGACCGTCCGAATGAAATCGTAACGCTCGTCCATCCGGTTGCGCATGCCAAAGGCATAGACTTTCGGACCGGCGATATTGCGCCCCAGAAACGGCGTGCCCGGCATTTCCTGCGGTTGTTCCTCGCCCACCAGGGAAAGCAGCGTCGGCACGAAATCGATGAAGGATACAGGCGCGGCGATCTCGCTGCCGGAAGGCACCGGGGCCAGGTGTCGCCATTTCTCCGGCACGCGCACAACCATCGCGACGCGGTGCCCCTTCTCGTAACAGTAGCGCTTCGATCATGGGAGGCAGCCGCCATTATCGGAATAATAGAAGACGATCGTGTCGTCGGCGAGACCGGCCTGTTCCAGCTCGCGCAGATGGCCGCCCACGAAATCGTCCATCTTCTCCATCAGGTTGTAATAGCTGGCGAAGTCCTGCCGCACTTCGGGCGTGTCGGGCAGGTATGAAGGCACCCGCACATCGTCCGGAGATACGGCACCGCCGGTTTCGCCAAACAGCCGCGATGCGTCGGTAATCATCGAGTTGAAGACCGCCATGAACGGCGCGCCCGAGCTGTAAACACCATGGACCCGGCTTGCAGGCTCTCCATGTCGGCGCCAGGGTAGTATGCGGGATCGAGCGGCGTTTCGGCGACAGTTCTGTGTCCGGACGCCTTCACGAAAGCGGCGAATTCGCGATTAGTGACGGGCGCAACATCGATCTGGAACGCAGGTGCCTTGACCAACCTTACCGCACGCTCCTCCGGATAGAAGTTTGCGCTGCCCAAGGCGGATTCGCCACCCGGCAGACGCACCATCGCTGACATGCTTTATCGGTAACTCGAACAGACCCTGGCCGGACCCGGTAATAGTTTGGCGGGTATCGAAAGCCATTACGCACCCAACGCGCCTCGGCCGGATCGCTGGCGGCCCACTCCCTACCCGCACTGCGCCCGATGCAGCAGCGCCTGATCCGCCAGCACGCAGGCCATCATCGCCTCGACCACGGGCACGCCGCGGATGCCGACGCAGGGGTCGTGGCGGCCTTTGGTGCTGATCTGGGTTGCCTCGGATTTTCCTGTCTCATCTGGGCGCGTGATCGTGTCGACCGGGGTCAGGATCGAGCTGGTCGGCTTGAACGCCACGCGGCAGGTGACCGACTGGCCGGTGGCGATGCCGCCCGCGATGCCGCCCGCGTGGTTGGCAGTGAACTCGGGCGCCTCGCCGTCCGTCGAGGGCCGCATCGGGTCGGCGTTCTGTTCGCCCGAGAGGCGCGCGGCGTCGAAGCCGTCGCCGATCTCGACGCCCTTGACCGCATTGATGCTCATCATCGCCGCCGCCAGCTCGCTGTCGAGCTTGGCGTAGAGCGGCGCGCCCCAGCCTGCGGGCACGCCGGTCGCCACGCATTCGACCACCGCGCCGAGCGAGGAGCCTGCCTTGCGTGCCTCGTCGACCAGCGTTTCCCAGCGCGCCGCGGCGTCGGCGTCGGGGCACCAGAAGGGGTTTTGCCCGATCTGGTCGGCATCGAACTTGGCCGGGTCGATCCGGTCGCCGCCGATCTCCGCCACATAGGCGAGGATGCTCACTTGGGGGACGACCAGCCGCGCCACCGCACCCGCCGCGACGCGCATCGCGGTCTCGCGCGCGCTCGACCGGCCGCCGCCGCGATAGTCGCGAAAGCCGTACTTCGCGTCGTAGGTGTAGTCGGCGTGGCCGGAACGATAGGCCTGCGCGACGTTGGAATAGTCTTTCGATCGCTGGTCGACATTTTCGATCATCAGCGAAATCGGCGTGCCGGTGGTGCGCTGTGTCCCGTCCGGCCCCTCGAACACGCCCGACAGGATGCGCACCGCATCGGGCTCACGCCGCTGGGTGGTGAACTTGCTCTGCCCCGGCTTGCGCCGGTCGAGCCATGGCTGGATGTCCTCTTCGCTCAAGGCGATGCCCGGCGGGCACCCGTCGACGACCGCGCCGATCGCAGGCCCGTGGCTTTCCCCCCAGGTGGTGAAGCGGAAGACCCGCCCGAATGTGTTCCAGCTCATGGCGTAAAGCGTTGCCTCATCAGCCCGGTGCTGTCCACGCCCCGCGCCGGGCGAGCGCGTTTTCCTACTCCGCAGGGGCGCAGTAGCGTGCCGGGTGCTCTTTGCCATCGTCGGTTCAGCGGCATCCGCGCGAGTGATCGCTTCACGCGATTAAACTGCGCTCACTGATCGAGCGGATTTCGTCCCTTGGACACTGTGTCAGGTGTGTCAGGCGCGCTTCCGGATTGGCAAAACCTGCGCACTGCGCTGGCAATGCGCGTTCGACTCGGGCAAGAACAAACCATGATTGCAAAGCTCACAGGAGTGCTCGACGCGACCGGCCCTGACTGGGCGGTGATCGACGTGGGCGGGGTGGGCTACCTCGTCCACTGCTCGACCCGCACGCTCGACGCGCTGGGATCGGAAGGCGGCGAGGCGCGGCTGTTCACCGATCTCCAGGTGAGCGAGAACGACATGCGGCTGTTGGGGTTCGCCGAAGCGGCCGAGCGCGACTGGTTCCGCCTGCTGACATCGGTGCAGGGCGTGGGCAGCAAGGTCGCGCTGGCGATCCTCTCGGTCCTGTCGGCGGGCGAGGTGCAGGCGGCCTGCGCCGGCGGCGACGCGGCAATGGTCGCGCGGGCGCAGGGCGTCGGGCCCAAGCTGGCGGGCCGGATCGTCAACGAATTGCAGGACAAGGCGGGTGCGCTCCCCGCGTCGCCCGGCGGGGCTCCGGTTGCTGCGCCCAAGGCCGGGGCGAGCGCGGACGCAGTCTCCGCGCTGGAGAACCTCGGCTTCAAGCCCGCAATCGCATCGAAGGCTGTGGCCGAAGCGATGGGCGAGCTGGGCGAGGGCGCGATCGAGGGCGAGCTGATCCGCGTCGCGCTGAAGAAGGCGGCGGGGTGATGGAGATGGGTATGAGAGTGGCACTGCTGACGGCTGCGGCGCTGGCAATCGGCGCGCCTGCGGCGGCGCAGGAGGTCTCCTACGGCCCGGTATTTGAGGACTTCGGCCCCGTGGCGGACGTGCCCGATGCCGACTTCGCCATTCCCGAGGACGCGAGCTTCCATGTCGCGTTCGACGTGTCGCGTGGCTCCGAGGAGGGCAAGCTCAACCGCGGCTTCGAAAGCGCCGCGCGGCTGATCAACATGCACGCGCGCGCCGGGGTCGAGCCGGTGGAGAACCGCGCGGCGGTGGTCGTCCACGGCGCTGCGGTGCTCGACCTGCTGACCGACGCCGCCTGGGCCGCGCGCGATCGCGGCGAGGCGAACCCGTCAGGCGCGGCGGTGCGCGCAATGATCGACCAGGGCGTGCGCTTCATCGTCTGCGGCCAGAGCGCGGCGGGGCAGGGCGTGGCAAAGTCCGAGCTGCTCCCCGGAGTGGAGATGGCGCTCTCCGCCATGACCGCCCACGCGCTGCTCCAGCAGCAGGGCTATACGGTGAACCCGTTTTGATGGGCGCGAGCAACATCCTGCGGATTGCGGTCGCGATCATCCGCGATGAGGACGGGCATGTCCTGCTCGTCCGCAAGCAGGGCACCAGCGCATTCATGCAACCCGGAGGGAAGATCGAAGACGGCGAACACGCGGCGGATGCGTTGTGCCGGGAATTGGCGGAGGAGTTGTCGATGGTAGTCGCTCCTGACGCGCTTATTCCTATCGGACATGCCGTCGCGCCCGCCGCGAACGAGCCGGACACGGATGTTCACGCCGAGATTTTCGAGGTTCGTACGATTGGAGCTCTCTCGATCGCAGCGGAGATAGCGGAAGCTCAATGGGTCGATCCGGCAGCGGCTGGAGCGCTCGAACTGGCTCCACTTAGCCGCGACCATATCCTGCCCCTTGCTCGGCGGAATAATAAGGTGAATCTGGTTTGAGCTCCGCTTCGTTACTCGTCACCCTGAACTCGTTTCAGGGTCCAGTTTGCCTTTCGCGCGATCCGAGCGGCTCGAAGCCCAATCCGACCGCAAGGTCGCGCCAGTCCGGGTTCTCGCGAGTAATCAGGTTGAGCTTCCAGTCGCGGTGCCAGTTCTTGAGCTGCTTCTCGCGCTTGATTGCGGATTCCATCGTCTCGAACAGCTCGAAGTGGACCAGCCGATGTACGGCGTAGCGCTTGCTAAACCCCTCGACCGCGCCCTCGCGGTGCTGCCAGAGGCGGGCGACCAGATCGGAGGTCACGCCGATGTAGATCGTGCCGAAGGGTTTGCTGGCGAGCATGTAGACGCAAGGTTGCTTCTCGGTCGGCATGAGTTGGAGACTGCCGTTGGCTGGACCCTGAAACAAGTTCAGGGTGACGACTTAGTACTATGACCGACCAACCCCTCCACACGCCCATTCACTCTGGCGAACGCCTGCCGGACGATCCCGATGCGGCGCTGCGGCCCAAGAGCCTCACCGAGTTCATCGGGCAGGAGGCTGCGCGCGAGAACCTCGGCGTGTTCATCGCCGCCGCCAAACGCCGCGGCGAGGCGATGGATCATACGCTGTTCTTCGGGCCGCCGGGGCTGGGCAAGACCACGCTGGCGCAGATCGTCGCGCGCGAGCTGGGGGCGGGATTTCGCTCCACCAGCGGGCCGGTGATCGCCAAGGCGGGCGACCTCGCCGCGCTGCTGACCAATCTCGAACCGCACGATGTGCTGTTCATCGACGAGATCCACCGCCTTAATCCGGTGGTCGAGGAAGTGCTCTACCCCGCGATGGAGGACCGCGCGCTCGACCTGATGATCGGCGAGGGGCCTTCGGCGCGTAGCGTGCGGATCGACCTGCCGCCCTTCACGCTGATCGGCGCGACTACGCGGCAGGGCCTGCTGACCACGCCCTTACGCGATCGCTTCGGCATTCCGGTGCGGCTGAACTTCTACACGCACGAGGAACTGGAACGGGTGGTGACGCGCGGCGCGAACAAGCTGGGGCTGAGCATCGAGCCCGATGGCGCGCGCGAGATCGCGCGGCGTTCGCGTGGTACGCCGCGTGTCGCCGGGCGGCTGCTGCGCCGCGTGCGCGACTTCGCCAGTGTCGACAACGCGCCGAGCATCACCGCGCAGGTCGCCGACAGCGCGCTGACCAAGCTGGAGGTCGATTCGCTGGGGCTCGACGCGATGGATCGCCGCTACCTCACCATGATCGCGGAGACCTATGGCGGCGGCCCGGTCGGGATCGAGACGCTGGCGGCGGGCCTCGCCGAGCCGCGCGACACGCTGGAGGATGTGGTCGAGCCGTTCCTCATCCAGCTCGGGCTGGTGGCGCGCACAGCACGCGGGCGCTGCCTCAATGCGGGCGGCTGGCGGCATCTGGGGCTCGAATCGCCCGTCGCCGATGGCCAGAAGGGGCAATCGCCCGACCTGTTCGGCGGCAAACCCTGACCGAAGCATAACTTCTTCGCGAGGCAGGGTGCCAGCGTGGGACACGTGGGCAGGGTTGCAGCCCCCGGCCGGCAAGATCTTCACAAAGCAATGCTTTTTCATGGTTAATCGCGTTGCAGAGGGCTGCCGCGAGGGGCTCTAAGTCACATAGGCGCAATGCAAGCCTTCCGTCGGAACCGCCGATGGCAACGGTTTATAAAGCGCTCCTGAACTAAAGAGCCCGACCTATGTCGATCAAGATTGCCCTCGCAAAACTCTCCGCGACTGCCGCGGGCACTGCCCTCGTTGCGGGCGGAGCGCTCCACGTTGCTGAAGAGCAGGCCGCATACAGCGGCGGCAAGTCCGTCAAGGAAGTGTCGCAGACCGCCGAGGCACCTGCGCTCCGCTACATCAAGGAAGACCGCGTGGTCGAGCGCGAGGTGCCGCGCACCACGCTGCGCAAGCGCCGGGTGGTCAAGCGCACCGTCGAATGCGTCCCCGCGGGCATGGCAGGCGGCTATGCTGGCGTCGGCGCGGACGAACAGATTGTCTACGATGCACGTTCCGGCACCGCGCGCATCTCGCACGACGACGCGGACCTGCGCGCTGCGGCGGAAGCCTGCGCACAGTTCGGTGATGGCGCATCGCGCACGGTCGTTGCGGTCGCGCCTGCGGCTGCGCAGATTGGCGGTAAAGGCGGCGGTTTCGCGGGTGGCAGCGGCGGCGCGGGGGGCGGCACCACCGTGCTCGGCGGCAGCGGCAGCGGCGGTTTCGGCGG
>Ga0114903_1000292_pt1 | contig 32847 bp, 32 predicted proteins | sample MalvirDeepMed_s2_FD_87289 | JGI IMG/M metagenome (GOLD analysis project Ga0114903, IMG submission 87289) | Marine viral communities from the Global Malaspina Expedition - Malaspina viral metaG DeepMed_s2 | ecosystem: Environmental > Aquatic > Marine > Oceanic | place: Mediterranean Sea...
GAGCGCCTCCCGTGCGATCTCGGACTTCGTGGCCTCCCGGACATCGTGGAAGTCGCGGCGTAGATGCGCCCAGCAGACCGCCTCCCGGAACTGGCTGCTGCCGTCCGCCCGGCGTTGGTAGAGCTGGCCGAAGCCGGCATAGGCGTCCGCCTGAAGGATGCCGCTGCTACCTTGCAGATGCCGACGCGGATGTCCGCTTCCAAGTTCTTAGAAGAGTTCGTTCGCACGCGCAGCGAACGTCCGCTCCCCGCCGATTCTGTGGAAAAACGCCGGTTCCCGAGCGCAGAAATCGACGGCCGATAAATGCGCGCGCGCCCTTCGCATCAGGCTTTTTGCGCTTGCTGCGGTGCGGGAAGGATCTTCGCCAGTTTTCGGAGGTTCTGGGCGGTAGCGGCGAGCAGGAATTCGTCGTTCGCGCCGCATGGTCCCCGTAGTCGGAGCCTTCCGAGGCCGAGGATACGCTTGAGAAGCGCGAACAGCATCTCGACCTTCTTCCTCAGCTTCATCGAGACGTCGTATTGCTCGGTCCTGGCGATGTCGCGGGCGACCTGGCGGGCGTCCTCATGCTCCTCGCGGGTGATGGAGCGGAAATCCATGTTCGGGCAACAGCGCGGCTTCGAGGGGCAGGCCTGGCAGGTGAGCTTCGGACCGCGGTACTTGGCGACGCCCGTACCGGTCGGACCCCGGTTCGGGTCGGAATAGCTCCGACGGAACTGCTTCAGTTCGTGGCCCTCGGGGCAGATGTACTGGTCGTTGTCGGCGTCCCATTCGAAGTCCGCCCGGCTCCACGTGCCGTCGGTGCGGCCGGCTTTGTCTATGACGGGGATGTGCGGGGCGATCTTGCGCTCGACCGGCCAGCCGAGCATCGGACCCGACCCGTAGGCCGTATCTTCGAGAACGTCGAGTGATCCGGAACCCGGTCACTCAGGTCGAGGCGGCAGAACCAGCGATACGCCAGGTTCAGATGCACCTCTTCGCACAGTCGCCGCTCTGACCGGATGCCGAAGCAGTAGCCGACCAGCAGTATCCGGATCAGCAGCTCGGGATCGACGGACGGACGGCCGGTGTGGCTGTAGAAATCCGCGAGATGGCCGCGGATGCTGCTCAGATCGATGAACCGGTCGATGGATCGCAGGAGGTGATCTTGAGGAACGTGATCCTCCAGCGAGAACTCGTAGAACAGCGCCGGTTGGGCCTCCTGCCTCGGTCACATCATCGCCATCCCTCCCGACCAATACCGGAATTGAATCAGCGAGATGCCCCTCGATCAAGCGAACGTTTTTCAACGAAATACGACCAAAGCAGACTTGCGGCCTTGCAGCATGGCTAACGCAGCATATCGAAAGAGCAGTCTTCCGATTGCATTAAGAAAAGAAGGCACGGTTGGCGGTGAGGGGGCGTGGCAGAACACGACGATCCGCTGGGCGGCCAGGACGGACGGAACGCGAGCCATAACCAAGATTGAGAGGGAATCTGCAAGCTGAAAGACATAAAGTCCAGATCCCCGAATGATCCCCTCTACTCGTATTTGGATGCAGAGCGACGGTGCGCCTTCACATCGAACTCAGCTACCTTCAATTGTGGTCATCCGTCTCGCTGCATCATTGTTTCCACTCGTCAAGCGGCTGAGATCAACATTGGCACCCTGAAAATAAAGGTGGTTGTTCCGCTATCGCATTCCACATCGATTTCACCATTATGCGCGATGGCGATGGACGACGCGATGAAAAGGCCGAGCCCAAGTCCCTCTCCCAAGGCCTGATCGCCACGCTCGAACGGGTGGAACAGACCTTGTCGCAGCTTTTCGGGGATAGCCTCTCCTTGATTGCGGACACGGATTTCAAGCTCGCCCTCGCCAATCAAACCCTGCACCTGTATGGGCGCGCCGGGTGTTCCGTGACGAACGGCATTCGACAAAAGATTCGAGATTGCCTGCGCGACGCGAGGGGCATCACAGCTGACCGGCTGGTCGAAGGATAATTCGAGCGAAATCTCCTGCTCCGGGAATGCGACGCGGATTTCCTCAACGATTTGAGTGACAGCGCTGGTCAACGGCGCGTCCGGCGTAGCTGAGATGCGGATTCCACCTCCCAGCCGGGCCTTCGCGTGCAGCATGATATTGTCGATAAGGTCATTCATGCGACGCAGTGATGATCGCATCAAGGGAAGGAGCTTGCGCGCTTTGTCGGTTAACGGCTCCTTGTCCAGATGCCGAAAGCCAGCATCGAGCGCCGCAACCGGATTGCGCAGGTCATGGCCGAGGACAGCAACGAATTCTTCCTGGATGCGGGTCAGCTCACGCTCTTGCTCCACCAACCGTTCTTGGGTTTCCAGCCGTTCTTCGGTTTCCAGGCTGCGCCCAATGATGTTGGCGAACATCTCCAGCATCGACACTGCGCGTGGCTGCTTCACGTCGCGCGGCTCCGTATCGATCGCGCAGAGCGTGCCGAAAAAGCTTCCGTCGCTGCGGTGAATCGGGATCGAAGCGTAGCTCACGATGCCGAACTTGGCGGCGATGGGATGGCCGCGATAGAGATCGTCGGTTGCGGAGTCGTTGAACAGAACCTTGTTCGACGTTTCACGGACCGACTGACAGAAGGTCGACTCGATCCCTATCTCATCACCCTCGGCCAACCCGAAGTTGACCTCGTCCACAGTGCGGCAAGCGACCCAGCGATCCGCTGTCACGCGGGCGACGGCCGCAAAGCGCATGTTCGTGGCCAGCATGACCGTTTCCAGGATGGTGCCGACAAGATCACTGCTCGCAAGTATGCTGATGTCAGCCTGAAAGTCATGCTCTCCCCGCAAGAAGGCCGCATGATCTTGAGTGATAGCGTTCTGCATCTTCTTATCGTCCCCATTCGGCCCCGGCTCGTTCGGTCCTTTTGCAGCCTTCGGTGAGCGAGCAGCGAAGACGATCGAGGGATTCACCAGATTCAGCGAAGAATGTCGGCAATGTCACCGAAGGAAGCAATGGATTTCTGGGAAGACGGCGTCAGGGGCGCCGCTTGGGGCTCCTGCGCGCTCTGAACTGAGCTAAACTTGGGTGTCTTCGACACGTCGCCCAACGATGTGGTCAGGATAGCTGATAACTATGACCGCGCGGCGTATGATCGCCCCAAATCCTCCCAGCTAACGGTCTTTCCAAGCAAGATCGGAGCTTGCCGCAGCTTCGATGGTGCGTCGCAACTCGTTCGGCAACAGAGGTTTCGAAAGCATTGCCAGTGGACGGATCGCCTCCTTCTCGTCGTCGGTCACCTGGTGCAAGCTTCCGCTGACGAATACAGATGGAATTCCCATCTCATTCCGCAGCACGAACGCCGCATCTTGCCCTCTGCTTCCGTCGGCGAGTTGAAGGTCGACGATCGCAATATCCGGGCTGGACTGTCGTGACATAGCAATTGCCTTTGTCGCTGTTGCGGCGATGCCGACGACGTCATGCCCCATCTCGACAAGCTGCGCCTCCAGATCAAGCGCAATAAAGATGTTGTCTTCGACGACAAGCACGCGAAGTTCAAAGCGTTCATCATTCGGCAAAGGAGATGCGGGTCCGCCAGCCACTTGTTTTATCTTCCTCGATCGTTCCGCCCAATTGCGAAGCCATCCCCGCAATCAAGCGCTGCCCGAGGCCAGTGGAATGAGAACTCCGATCCAAACTGTCGAAACTGGGACCCGTTCCATCATCTGAAACATCGAGGACGATCTTGTCGTCGCCGCTCCGCCGCAAGCTGATGGTCACCGTGCCATCGTCGTCTTTGCCGAAGGCGTGCTTGAACGAGTTGGTCACCAGTTCGTTCACCGCCAGCGACAGGGTGACGGCCTTGTCCGTTGGAAGCCGGATCGGTTCGACATCGAGCGTGATCTGCACCCGGCGTTCTTCGCTCTCGAGCGAGGCGCGAAGATGCCTTGTCAACTTATCCAGATATTTGTCGATCTGGACTGATCGAACGTCGTCGTCTTCGTAAAGCGAGGCATGGATTGCCGCGATGGAGTTCACCCGTGCGGTTGCTGCCCGAAGAGAGGCGCGCGCAGCGGAATCCTCGGTCGCATTCGCCTCAAGGTTCAAAATGCTGGTGACCATTTGAAGTGAGTTTTTCACCCGATGGTTCACCTCTGCGATCAGCAGGTCGCGGGCTTCGACCGCCTTGCTAAGGTTAGCTTCATTTTCGCGGATAGACGTGACGTCCAGCACGATCCCGACGATACTGATAGCCTTCGTGCCCGGATCGCGAACCGACTCTCCCCGCCCAGTTACCCATCGCGTCGTCCCGTCCGGCAGCATAATCCGGTAGTCGAGATGCAAGTCCGACCCGATGGTGCGGGCCACTCGCTCGATCTCGGAAATTGCGGCATCGCGATCATCTGGGTGAAAGCGATCTAAAAACGGCTTGACCTCCGCTGCGGTCTCGCCCTGTTCGAAACCGAAAAGCTCGTCCAACTGCGGCGAGCGGACCAGGCTTTGACTAACGGGATCAAGCTCGAAATAGCTAAGATCGGCCCCCCGCATCGCAGCGCGACGCTTGGCTGCATCGGCGCGCTCTCCCAGAACGCTGCGCGTAACGTCTTCGGCTGTGTGTATCACGTGAGTAACTCGTTCCGGCTCCGACGCGTCGGCGAAAACCGGAGAATTCAGGATGCGCCAGTAACGCGTGCCGTAGCGTCCGTCGGCCTCCAAGACGTCATGCTGCCGAAGAGGCATCTCCTGTGCCTGACCAGTTGCGACCACGGCATCCGCGGATGCCTGTAATTCTGCTTCAGCGTCGGCGTTGGGGTCGTCGGGGTTGGGCGGAAAAACCTCGAAGACCCGGAAGCCAACCAAGTCTTCGGGTTGGCGGCGCAGCATGGCGCAATAACGCTGGTTTGCCGCAACGATCCGGAGGTCTGGCGTGAACACCAATTGCGCATTTGGCGCGGCATCAAAGAAGATGCCCAAATCGATATGCCGGACTTCATCCATGACAGCGCTTTTCCTTGCAGCACGGCTCCACCAAAGGCACCGCTCACATATCCGAGTTCAAGGCACGATGGTCGTCGAGGCCTCGCTATAAGTTGGAGAAGGATACCAACCACACGTTCGGATATGCAAGACGAGCCTAACGGGTCGCGCGATTGCTGTTCAATAGTGAGTAACTCTCGAAAACAAGCCTTTGTTTCGAAGCATTTCGCATCAATGGTCGGTCTGGTGACGCTGCGCCGCGGCATTAAATATAACGGCCAAGGGCGGGTTTGGGCCGTTAGTTACTGTGCATACGGGACGACGTTTGATCCACCGTTCGCGAAAGCGACTGCGCCTTCGCTTCGAATGGTGCTGATTGCCTCTTCGAATGCGGCCCGATCGTCGCCAAAGAGATCGTCCCAGACAATAGATGTCCCGTCTTCGGTCACAACTTCCAGCGACCGACCATCCCCACCTTCGAGTTTGTAGATGTCCACCTTGAATGGCACCCCATCCTCAACGATGCGCTGCGAAGCGCTGCGAAGCGCTGCGAAGCGCTGCGAAGCGCTGGAAATGACAAGGTTGGGTTCGCGTTCCATCTGAATACCTCTTTGGTCTGCGATAGAGCATAGAAGCACTGATCACGAAAGCCAATTTCCGCAAAGCAGGCTGCGACCGCAGCATGATGAGTGCCCGCTTGATCTCTCCTTTGGGCCGCGAGCGACGCCACGTGAGGGGCGACCAGGCGCTTGACCCTGCTACGCAGCGAAGGTCAGGTCGGAGTCCTGGATATCGAATGCTGCGGCGTCGATGAGTGGCGGCTTTGCGCACTGCGCGTCCAGCGTGACGTCCCTTGTGGTTTCGACCTTCCTTCGGCGGCGCTCCCACAGGCCGGTGGTGGACCCATGTGCTACCGAGGGAGCCTTTCACGCGATCGTCCCACGGGAGTGCGCCCTAACGAGCCACTGCCTCGTTCCCGAATGTCGCCACGTACTCCGCAATGCTCACCCCGTAGCGGCGCGGGAAGGCGCGACGCATGCGCTGGAGGTCTCCGTGGCGAACACGATCCTGACTGCGGCCATGCCCATGCTCATCATCCTGGGCGGACTGGCCGGACTGCTGCTCTCGCCGTCCCCTGCCTTCGCAACCCTGCCACCTTCTGTGCAGACGCTGGCTGGGCTCGTCGCCACGGGGCCGTTGTCGCTCCTCATGGGGTGCTATGGGCGAAGAGTCGGGTTCGTAATCGGCGGCGCGCTCGCCATTCTGGGCGGGGCTGCCGGCGCGCTCGCCTGCCTCTGGGCGAGCTTCGCGCTGCTGCTCGTTGCCCATGCCGCGCTCGGCGCTGCTCTCACGTGCTACCTCTACCCCCGCTTCGCCGCCGCCGAGGTAGTATCCGAGAACTGGCAGCCGGTCGCGATCTCGCTTGTGCTGACCTCTGGTCTGATCGCCGCCTTCGTGGGGCCGCAGCTGTTCATCTGGACCAAGGACCTGTTCGCGCCAACGCCCTTGGCAGGCGCGTATGCCGCGATCTGTGCGGTCACGCTGATCGGTCTTCTGCCGCTTGCTTTCGTCCGCGTACCCCGCCCGACTGCGCGGGTAACCCGTCTGCGTCTGGATCGTGCGGCGCTGCTCGCGATCCTGCGCCGTGGCCCCGTTTTGACGGCGGTGATCGTGGGCGCGGTGTCGCAAGGGATCATGGTGCTGATTATGGCGCCCACCCCGCTCGCCATGACGGGCGCGGGCTACTCGGAAGCACTGGCGGGCGATGTCGTTCGCTGGCACGTGGTCGCAATGTTCGCGCCCAGCTTCTTTACCGGCTTCGCCATCAAGCGGTTCGGTACCGTGCCGGTCGTGGCAACGGGGCTGGCACTCCTTGTCGTCTCGGGGCTCCTGGCAGCTAGCGGTCTGTCCCCGCACCACTTCTACGGGGCTCTGACCGTGCTCGGGGTCGGCTGGAACTTCGGCTTCATTGGAGCCACGAACATGCTCGCCAGTGCGGTGTCGGCCGACGAGCGTGCCGTCGTGCAGGGTACCAACGACACGCTGATTGCTCTTGGAGCAACGATCTGCGTGTTCGCCTCGGGTGCAATCGTGACCGGGTTCGGATGGAAGATCCTCGCGCTTGCCAGCCTGCCGGTTCTGGCCGTCGCGCTGCTGTGGGTGCTCGTTCAGGGAAGGCGATCATCCGGCGCGCGAGACAGAGCATTCCGGTAGATGTTCAGGATCGGCATGCTGATCAGAGCGGACGTTCGTGGGTGGCGCAGCGAACGCCCAGTTTATTCCGCATTGTGTGAGTTCCCCGGTTCCTGCCGTGCAGCCGCGGCGAATGTCCGAAGTGGTGAAGCCGCACAGCGGCGGATAACCCATTCGCGAAAGTCCGGAATGGGCCGGAAGGGACGGAGGCCTGGGCCAAGATTGTGGTCTCGTTCGCTGCAGCGCCACAGGTCCGGTTCGAGCCCTTCCTGCTCATTCGACGGGCTGCAGCGAACGGCCGCTCTAGCGAGCAGCCCAAAAACGTGCCGGAACCACATGGGCTTTGCCTTGGGGTTCTGTCCCGGCTAACCATCTGTAGGCACAAGCACCTGTAGGGAAGGACAGAAACGGCCGATATCGGTGAAAAAGGCCGGGTCCTACATGTAGTGGAATAATCGTTGATCGGCTCGCAAGCTGATGATTCTCTCATGTTGAGAGATGGGAGGGCTTGGCGATGATGGGACGGCTGGCAGTACAGGAGGCGCTGTTCTACCGGTTTCGGATCGAGGACCGCGTTCCGCCCGAACATCTGCTTCGGCGCATCGACCGGGTTCTGGATTTTGACGTTATCCGCCCGCAGCTCGCCGCCCTCTACAGCCCGATCGGCCGTCCCTCGATCGACCCGGAGCTGATGATCCGGATGTTGCTGGTGGGCTACCTTTACGGCATCCGGTCCGAGACGCGCCTTTGCGAAGAGGTGCACCTGAACCTTGCATACCGATGGTTTTGTCGCCTCGGGCTCGAGGGGTGCGTTCCGGATCGCTCCAGCTTCTCGAAGAACCGGTACGGGCGCTTCGCCGATGGTGATGTCCTCCGCTCCGTCTTCGAGATGGTGGTCCAGCGCTGCGTCGAGGCCGGGCTTGTTGGCGGCTCTGATGCCTTGGTCGATGGCAGCACGGTCGAGGCCGATACCAACCGCGAAAGGCGCGCTGCGCCGGAAGAACTCAAGGCTGCCTGGTCCGAGGCAGATGACGTCGCCCGGCCCGTACGTGCATATCTCGACCAACTGGAAGCCGAAGCGGGCGTCGAGCGTGAAGGACCGGTGCACAAACCACCGAAGGTGATCTCTGAAACCGATCCGCAAGCGGCCTGGTCCACGAAGGACGGTCCCGGACGCTTCAGCTACGAGACCAACTATCTGGTCGACGACCGGCATGCGATCATCATGGACGTTGAGGCAACGCCGGCGCGTCTGAGCCAGGAGATCGTCGCGGCGAAGGCCATGCTCGAACGCAGCAAGGCCAAGCTTGGATTTAAGCCGACATCGCTGGCAGCGGACAAGAGCTACGGTACTGCACCCTTCCTCGCCTGGCTTCTGAAGCGGAAGGTGACACCCTATGTCCCCGTTCTTGACCGACGCGCGCAGACCGACGGCAAGCTGACCCGCGACGCGTTCGTCTATGACCGGGACCGCGACTGCTTCATCTGCCCCGAAGGCCACGATCTTACCTACCGCAACATCACCGTCGAAACCGGCGTGAAGCGTTACAAGCCATCGGCCGCCGCGTGTCGGGCGTGTCCGAGGAAGCCCGACTGTACCGACGCCTCGGCACGGTCGGTCATCCGGCTGGTCGACGAGGATGCCCGTGAGGCGGTCCGCGAACTGGCAGGCACGGTGGCCTACAATACGGCCCGGGCCCGGCGGAAAAAGGTTGAGATGCTCTTTGCGCACCTGAAGAGGCACCTCAAATTGCGTCGCCTACGCCTGCGAGGACTGACCGGAGCGACCGAAGAATTCCTCCTCGCCGCCACCGCCCAGAACCTCAGACGCCTCGTGAAGCTCTCGCCCGCCTGAAGGCGGAAAAGCGAAGCCTCGATCAACTGAAGCGCCGAAGACCAATGATCAAAAAGGTCCGTCAGCGGTCATACCACATTTGGCGCCCGGCCTTTTTCACCGATATCGACCGTTTGTGTCCAACTCCGGAAGCTGCCGTTCGTCGGAGGTCCGCTTCGTCCCGCGTTCCGGCCGCTCAGGCGTCACGCGGCGGACGTCAGCTCCGAGCCCATTTTTCCGATTCTGCATGATGCGCGGATATCTGCTGTCGTGTGCGAGCAAAGCACCTTCGCGAACTGCCCGGATTTTGAACAGGGTTTGTGGCGGCGTCCAATCGAGTTTGTATGCGTATGTTCCCAAAAAGCAGCGTTTGGGGATACGCTTGCCGTTTCGATTTTTGGGTGTCTGCACCAATGTGCCGGCCCCTCATTGCTTCCAACAAAGCATCACGCAAGAAAACAGGCGCTGGTGACCGTTGGACGTGGCGCCGAGGGCAAAGGGCGTGGTTTTCTGTCCGCCAGGCACTAACCTATAATTGGTGCGGTAAAATGCCGCGTTCGTTTTCCAAGAGATGGGAAGGCCATGTCCACTTCCACAAACAGCTCGATGCCCCAGCGCGCCGGTAAAATCGCCGTAATTGTACTCGCCGCAGTTCTAGCCGTGATCGGCGCCATCCTCCTTGGCGGGGGGGCCTATCTCATCATTCTTGGCGGCAGTTGGTACTACGCCCTTGCCGGAATCGCGTTGATCGCCTCTGGGGTACTCCTGTTCCGCTTCAGCGTGGTCGCGGTCGCGGTCTACACGGCATTGTGGCTGGCGACACTCTTCTGGACGCTATGGGAAGTCCAGTTTGATTGGTGGGCGTGGGTGCCGCGCATGGTGGCGCCGAGCGTACTCCTGATTCTCGTTCTTCTTTGCCTGCCGGCGATCACCACACGCCGCCCCGCCGCCCGTTCCGTATGAGGTTCCCCATGTCGATCCGTCCAACCCTTCTCCTCGGTGCCGCCGCCATGGCGCTGGTCCCGCTTGCTGCCATTGCCCAGTCCGACACGCCGACCGGAGGATCTACCAACCAGAGTCCACTATCTCAGACCCCGCTCGCTGAGGATTCCACGGGTGACGAGACCGCGGGCGCGAGCCCCGTGACGCAAGCACAGGAGCTGCCCCAGGTCGGCGCCGACTGGCCGTTCTGGGGCGGGGACGCGCAGGCCACGCGCTATTCCCCGCTCGACCAGATCACGCCCGAGAACGTGGGCCAGCTGGAACGGGCCTATGTCTACCACACCGGAGACATGCCCGAGGGGACGGCAGAGGGGAAATACTCGCCCGAGATCACGCCCCTGAAGGTCGGCGACGACATCCTGACCTGCTCGGCGATGAACATGTTGATCTCCTTCGACGCCGCGACGGGAGAGGAGAACTGGCGCTACGATCCGGGCGTGCCGAATGATGCCATCCCCTATGGCGCCACGTGCCGGGGCGTCGCGGTCTGGACCGATCCCGAGGCATCGGAGGGCGACACCTGCGCCACCCGCCTGATCGAGGCCACGCTGGACGCGAAGATCATCTCCCTCGATGCGGCCACCGGCGTTCCATGCGAGGATTTCGGCGAGAACGGCACCATCGATCTGTGGCAGGACCTGGGCGAGCGGGTGCCGGGCTGGTATGCCGTCACCGCGCCGCCAACCATCGTGCGCGGCGTCATCGTCACCGGCGCACAGGTCAAGGACGGCCAGGCCGAGGACGCGCCATCGGGCGTCATCCGCGGCTTCGACGCGCGTACGGGCGAACTTGCATGGGCATGGGACATGGGCGCGCCCGAACAGAACCGCGACGGCCCGCCGGAGGGCGAAGTCTACACCCGCGGCACGCCGAACATGTGGACCACCGCGGTCGCCGACGAGGAACTGGGCTACGTCTACCTGCCCATGGGCAACAGCTCGGTGGATTATTACGGCTCGAACCGCTCCGAGGCGGAGAACGAGTTCTCCACCGCGCTCGTGGCCATCGACGCCACGACGGGCGAGGTCGCCTGGAACTTCCAGACCGTGTATCGCGACGTCTGGGATTACGATCTCGGCTCGCAGCCGACGCTCGTGGATTTTCCGCAGGATGGCGACACCGTTCCCGCGATCATCCTGCCCTCCAAGCAGGGCGATATCTATGTCCTCGACCGCGAGACGGGTGAGAGCCTTCATCCTGTGGAGGAGAACCCGGTCCCGACCCGCGGCGAGATCGAGCCCGAGTACATTTCGCCGACACAGCCGGCGAGCAGCTACCACCAGATCCGTTTCGAGCCGCTGCAGGAGCGCGACATGTACGGCATGTCGCCCATCGACCAAATGTTCTGCCGCATCGCGTTCCGCCGCGCCAATTACGAGGGCTTCTTCCAGCCGCCCACGGCCGACGCGCCCTTCATCCAGTATCCGGGCTATAACGGTGGCTCCGACTGGGGCTCGGTCGCGGTCGACACGGACCGTGGCATCATCGTGGCCAACTACAACAACATCCCGAACTACAACCGGATGATCCCCCAGGAGGAGACCGACTGGCCGATCATCACCGACGGCGGCGCCAGCGGCGAGGGCGCGGGCGGGAACGCCCCGCAGGAAGGCGCGCCCTGGTCGATCCGCATCAACGCCGGCTGGCGCGCGCCTTTCACGGGGATGCCCTGCACGCAGCCGCCCTATGGCGGTATTCGCGCCATCGATCTGGAGACCGGCGAGACGATCTGGGACCGCCCCCTCGGCACGGCACGGCGCAACGGCCCCTTCGGCGTGCCCTCGCGCCTGCCGCTGACCATCGGAACGCCCAACAACGGCGGCTCGGTCGTCACCGCGGGCGGTCTGATCTTCATCGCCGCGGCCACAGACAATCTAATCCGCGCGATCGATATCGAGACAGGCGAGACCCTCTGGCAGGACGTTCTGCCGGCTGGCGGACAGGCCAACCCCCTCGCTTTCGAGGCGGATGGACGGCAATTTATAATGATCGCGCCTGGCGGCCACCACTTTATGGGCACCGGCGTCAGCGATGCCATCATTGCCTACGCTTTGCCCGAATGAAGCAGATCGCTCGCATGGGAGGGTCCGCAACATGCGCAGCCCCAACCGCACCGGGCAAAACTCGCATGATCGCTCATCTGGCTCGAGGCCGCGGGCCGAAAACAGGTCAAATTGCCGAAAGAGAAACGCAGCGATAGGGCGGCGGCTGGAGTACCTGGAAAAGCACTCTTCCTTCCGTATCCGGACAGTAAAAGTCTGCTTCGTCCCGAACAGCTGACCTCCGACCATCCGATTTCATGATGTCATGAAGGGCCGCTTCGGGGAAGCTACGCCGCAGCGAGGCCGAACCTCTCGAAGGTTGGAGTGGGCCGTGAGCGACGCCGAACGAGGGGCGACCAGGCGCTTGATCTTGCGTCGCAGCGAAGGTGGGCTTCGAGCCGCCTGTGTTGAAAAACTCGGCCGGGTTCAAAAGAGCCAGATTTGCGAGAACGCCCGTTCATTTCAGCGGCCAAAATCATCTGCCATAAGGTCAGAATTGGCGACCGGCAGAACGGAATTCTGGTCCGAGGCCTGTCCTCACGGGGCGAGAGAGTTTTTCAACACAATCAGCCCATACTGGCCGAAGCTGCGGCTTGGTCGAATGGCATGAATGCCGACGATGTCTACATCCGACAGGTGTAGTCAGATGATCACGGTGAGCCCCAAAAATGCCGGCGACGGCAGGGACAGCTCAAAGGCTGAGGAAGCGAGGGGGGGAGGTAGTGCGTTAGGGTATGGTGGGTGTGAAGCGTGTTCCGAGTTGACACCAGCTCGCTACAATAATCTCTTTTCCCTGAATGCCGCGCTGCCTATAAGGGCTTTCGAGACAGCACCTGGTGCCGCTTTCCTGGCCACGTACATTGGCAAGGTTTGTCCCAGATTGATCACTTGGTCGTATATCTCGAGCCCTCTGTTTATTGTGTCCGCGACCGGCTTGGGCGCTTTAAGCTCGGAGTAATCGAGAAAGTGGGTAATGCACGAGCGTACATAATCCCTTTCCTCCTCGGTCGTGCCTTTCTGCAGCCAATCGCTGCTGGGGATATCTTCGGGCCCAATGCCGACAAACTGAGCCATGTAATGTGCAGCAGTCCCCTTGTTGATCTGGTAGACCGCATTTACTGCAGATGCGCTCGCGTAAAGAAACCGTAGTCTTCTATTTATATAGCTTCGCGCTTCATCGACGGACTTCACGACCGCATCCCGGCCAAAAAGCTTCTTATTTGCGGCGAGAAATTCGGAGCGATATCTTAGCAGATCCTGCCATGGCATCTGAGACGATTTGTACAGGTTCTCAAATAGCTCGAGGCTGTCCTGCAGGCCCTTGAGATATTGATTTTCCTCGTTAGCCGGACTGACTATTTGCTGTTGGATGATGCGTTGGAAGGCTATCTTATTCGTTTCCAAAACGCTGGACTGGCTCAATGTACCATATGCGGTCATCACGTTATCATCCGTGAGCAATGCATTTGCGCGACAATCTGCACATGTGCGCAAATTCTTCAAAAACTCGCAGAAGGCGGCGGTCGGATGATCGACATTCATTTTCTTCGCAAACGAAATGACCCTCTCTGGGGAGCCTTTTACCGAGGGGGCCTGCAAGATGCGCCAGATCTCCTCTTTTGCAGGCCTCCATACTTTATCATTAATATGGGCTCTCTCGAAGTCGTAGCATTCCTCGGTGCTATCGGGAATAATCGTTTTACAGTGGTTTGCGTATTCTTCCAGCGTTTTCGCAATTTTTGGGCTGGAGCGCTTTGTAGGCGTATCGAATTTATATGCGTGGTTGAAGTATTGGGGTCGGCCCGCAACAATAAAGGGTGCATCATCTTGCGGAGATCTTTTGAAGACTTTATCAGCCCCAAAGTCCAAGATGCCCGCAGTATTTAGCCCCTCATGCGATGGCGCCCAGATCACTACCTCGTCATAAAGTACTGCGAGGCATTTTAGCCTATTGTAAAAATACTCGGAATTCGCTTCGCAACTAATCCACGCACGATCCATCATGCACCTTCTTTATATGGAACAGGTACTCACTATGTGCAGCGTATGCCAGCTTTTCCCGCATCGCTGTCCGTGCCGCTACCCGGTCAAAGTCCGTAAAGCGCCGGTAGCTCCCGTGCTCGCGGCGAGGCGAACGCCTGCTCTGTCCCGCAGAGCGTGAGTTCGGGAATGCCTCGATCTCGCGATCGCGGCGAATGGCCGGTTCGGTGGGCCGCGCCGCGGCATCCAGAGAAGAGGTGAACGGCAGCTGTGGGCCGTCAAGCGCCAGTATGGTGCAGCATCGGGGTTGTCCTTACGTCACGTCTAAGAACAAACTGCCCGGGGATGGGTCTGAAATGGCATGACCGGGCGCATCAAGTTCTTGACCGGAAGGGACTGCCGCATGTCCGATCAGACCATGGCCGCCGGTTTCGCGTCCGCCTTCCTTGATTACGCGGTGGCCGAAGGGGCACCGCGAAGGAGCCTTCTCGAGGCAGCGAGACTGACGGACGAGGATCTGGCCGATCAGGACACTCGCATCCCGGTCTCCTCCTATCAGGCACTCATCGCCGCGGGGATCGAGGCGACCGCGGACACCTCGCTGCTGTTGCGTCACGTGCTGGAGACCCGGCTCGAGACGATGTCGATCGTCGGCCAGATCGTGCATGCCTCCACGTCCTTCCCGCACAGTTTGGGTCAACTGAACCGCTATGCGCGCCTCATGGCCGATGTGCCGGTCCCTGGCGGACGGGATCGGTTCACGCTCGAGCGCGACGGGGAGGCGGTCTGGCTGGTGGATCATCGCCCCTGCGACGGCAGCTGGATGGCGACCGAGACGAGCTTTGCCCGGTTCATCTCGGAATTCCGCCGCTCCGCGCCCGAGCACCCGTTTGAGCAGGCGTTGGAGGTGACCTATGCGCCGCCGCCCCATGCCAACCGCTACCCCGAGCTCTTCCGGGTGCCGGTGACGTTTCGCGCGGGGCGAAATGCGCTGCGGATCGATCCGGTCTGGCTCGATGCGACGTTCGATGGCGGCAAGGAATACGTGTTCGGCATCTTCACGCGCCATGCGGACGCGCTTCTGGACGAGATTGCGACCTGTGACACTTTCCGCTCCGCCGTTGAGGAGAGAATGCTCGCAGATCTGCACGAGGGCACGCTGTCCATGGACCGCATCGCGCGCGACCTTGGCATGAGTCGACAGACGCTCTACCGCCGTTTGAAGGACGAAGGCGTCACCTTTGCACAGGTTCACGACGACCTCAGGCACCGAATGGCGATGGACTACCTGAGCGCCCGCAAGGTCTCGGTCGGAGAGACAGCTTACCTTCTGGGCTTCTCAGAGGCTTCTGCCTTCGTGCGGGCATTCCGGCGCTGGACCGGGGCAAGCCCGACCGCGTGGCTGGGCAATTGATGCCCAAGGTCAATCCGCTGATCCCTGCGGTCATGCCGTCACCTGGCACGGACGGGTAGGTCCTCCCTCGACACGATAGATAGTCGAAGGAAACACGACATGAAACCGATGCTGATCGCCCCTGTGGCGCTGACCGCCCTGCTCGGGGCCTGCGCCGACATGGGCGCGAATGTGGACCCGATCCTGGACGGCCAACCAACCGCGCAGTTCCAGAGCGAACTCTCCGCCTGCCGCAGCCTCGCGCGCAACCAGTCGCAACTGGATCATGAGACGATGGCCGCGGCCGCCATGGGCGCCGGGATCGGCGGCATTCTGGGCAAGGTGGACGATGAGGGCAATGCGCTTGGCGGCGCCGCGATCGGTGCGTTGGCGGGCGCTGCCGCCGGCGCGTCCGAAGCCAGCGACACCCGCGAGACCATCGTGCTGAACTGCCTGCGCGGCCGCGGCCACGCGGTCGTGAACTAAGGGAGGGCGCAATGCACGACATCCACCCCCGCATGACCGGCTTTCACCACCTCCTGACCGGAGGCCTGCGCCAGCCAGCATGGCCTTGCACCTATCCGCCCCGGCATCTCTGGGGCGATATTGGCCTGGCGGAGGGACAGGCGCCCGCGCCGCGGCGCTCCCTTCCAGCGCGCCTCTTTCGGTTCTGGTGATGACCCAGACCCTCGCCTTAGCCTACGCCGGGCTGGCCGCGTTGTCGGTGCTGATGCACCTGGCCATTGCCGCGGGCGCCCCGCTCGGCCGGCTGACGGTCGGCGGCCGCTTTCCCGGCGGTCTGCCGCCCGCCTGGCGGGCGCTGGCGCTGGTCCAGGCCGCGTTGCTCGCAACCATGGCCGGGGCGGTGCTCGCCCGGGCCGGCCTCGGCGCCCTGCCGTTGGCGTCGCTGTTCTGGCCCGCCCTCGCGCTGACGCTGCTGTCGCTCGCCGCCAACGCCGCGAGCCCCTCGCGCCCGGAGCGCCTGCTCTGGACGCCCGTCCTCGCCCTCATGGCCGCCGCCGCGCTTGGCGTCGGTCTTTCCTGAACACCGGAGACGATCCATGAACGTTCTCGTTGCCGGCGCAACCGGTTATCTCGGGCGCTTTCTCTGCGCCGAATACACGCGGCGCGGGCACCACGTCACCGCTTTGGTCCGCGAAACTGCCCGGGCCGAGGCCCTGGCCGATCTGTCGATCGAGGCCGAGGCCACCCGGCCCGACACGCTCAAGGGGATCATGAATGGCATGGACCTCGTCGTCTCATCGCTTGGCATCACCCGTCAAGCCGATGGGCTTGGCTACCGGGAGGTCGACTTCCAGGCCAACCTCAACCTGTTGCGCGAGGCCGAGGCGGCGGGCGTCAAGCGCTTTGCCTACGTCCACGTCTTGAACGCCGATGCCATGTCGGGCGTGCCGCTCGTCGATGCCAAGACCGCCTTCGTGGACGCGCTCCAGGCCTCCGACATGGCCGCCACGGTGATCGCGCCCACCGGCTACTTCTCGGACATGGGCGAGATCCTGGCGATGGCGCGTAAGGGTCGCGTCTGGCTGTTCGGGGACGGGGCGCAGCGCCTCAATCCCATTCATGGCGGCGACCTGGCGGTTGCCGTCGCCGACGCGACGGACGCAGAGCGGGGCTGGGCAGAGATCGGCGGCCCCGACGTGATGAGCCAGGACGAGATCGCCCGCGCCGCCTTCGCCGCAATCGGGACCACGCCGCGCATCACCCACCTGCCGGACGCTCTGCGCCGTGCCGCGCTCACCGTCCTGCCTGTCCTGCCGCGGCGCCTCAGCGGCCCGGCACGCTTTTTCCTAACTGCGCTCGGGCTCGACATGGTCGCGCCCCGCTTCGGCACGCGGCACCTCGCCGATCACTTCGCAACCCTCGCCGCCGAGGCGGCCCACCAACCTCCAGAAGCAAGAAAATGACCCTAACCAAAGCCGGCGGCCTCGCCGCCCTTGTCTGCGCTGCAACCTACGTGTTCGGCTTCGTCTTTCTCGTCACCGTGTTCGCCCCGCTCGGCTTTGGCACGGGCGAGATCGATGTCTCCGCCGTCGTCGCCTATATCGCCGAGCGTCCTGGCGTCATGATCACCTTCAACACCACGATCTACGTCCTCAACGCGCTGGCGCTGGCGGTGCTGGTCGTCGCACTGCACCGCCGGATCGCCAAAGAGAGACCCGACGCCGCCGCATTGGCCGGTGCGATCGGTCTGATCTGGGCCACGCTCGTCCTCGGCGCCGGGATGATTGCCAATGTCGCGGTGGAACACATCCATGCCCTCGCCGGCGATCCAGAGGCTGCCGCTGAGCTGTGGTCGACACTCCACGCTGTCGAGTCGGGCTTGGGCGGCGGCAACGAGATCGCCGGCGGTGCGTGGATACTGACCGTCAGCCTCGCCGCGCTTGCGAGCGGCGTATTCGGACGTATCACTGCCGGGATCGGCGCTGTCAGCGGCATTGCCGGGCTCGTTACCATCCTGCCGCCGCTGGGCGAGATCGCCGGCGCCGTCTTCGGCCTTGGCGCCATCCTGTGGTTCGTGGCCGCCGGCCTGGTGCTTCTGCGCCAAGGTCGAACCTCTTTCGTAAGGGAGATTTCCGCATGACATCGCTTCGCAACCTACTGGTGGCCTGACTGAACGCCATGTCTCCGGCCTTCGCCTGGCGCGGCCATCGCCGTCACCGATGCAATTGCACAGCCAGGCCGCCCTCTTTTTCGAATGCGTCGTCAGCGAAGCACGCGTTGATGCGCTTACACCGGCCAGCCCCAAGGTCCGCTCGGCCGACCAACACGCTTTGCGAACACCCCCTACCATCAAGAGAGGTTTCCTCAATGCAGGACGATTATACACAACAAATCCACCTGATTTGCGGCTCAACAGGCGCGGGCAAAACAACATATGCCCGAGAGTTGGCCAACAAAATCGGCGGTGTCGTATTCTCTATCGATGAATGGATGGTATCATTGTTTGGGGAGGATGCTCCAGAAAGCTTGAGCCCGGCATGGATTTTCCCGCGCGTCCATCGTTGCGAGGCGCAAATGTGGGCAACGGCCTTGCAACTCGGCAGGCTGGGGATACCGTCGATTTTGGACTTTGGCTTTCAGCGGCATGAACATCGTCAAAGGTATGCCGCCTTCGCAAAACAGGCTCAACTCACGATAAGACTACATGTCTTGGATGTCGATGCTTCCGTGCGGTGGAAGCGTATCGAAGCTCGCAACAAGGAAAAAGGTGATACCTTCCATATGGAAATCACACGCGGCATGTTTGATTATATCGAGACGACATGGGAACTGCCCGGCGATGATGAATTGGTTCGCACTGAACAACTGCCAAGTAATTGAATTTGCTTAGCCCTTACCGAATGGGCCTGTTCGCAGGCGGGCCCGACGACATCCGGATCTATCGCCACGGCGGCTTCTGAGGGCTGCACGCAGCTGTTGCCCCGAATCCGGGCCTCGCCGTTGCCGCCGTCGGCCTCGATCAGGCATTGACGCAGGAGATCACGCATATGGTGGAGAGCCTCGCCATCAGCGCTCATGATAGGCGGTGATAGCGAGTGAAACGCGCAGTTGCAGGGCCGTCATCGCGCCGACCGAGAGCCCCGGGCGAACGGGACCTACGCCGACAGCGCCAGCCGCTCTCGTTCCACGACCGCCTTCAGCGCCGGACGGTCAGCGCAGCGCCTGATCCAGGCCTGAACGGAAGGATCTTCCGGCATCGCGTCCGGAAGCCATTGGAAGGGGCTCGACAGCAGCAGATCTACCGCCGAGAAGCACTCGCCGAGCAGGTAGGGACGGCCGTCCAGCGCCTCCGAAAGACGGGCGAGGACCGCGTCCAGATCGCGGAACGTGGCGCGCAGGATGGGGTGATCCACCTTCGTCCAGTCGAGGACCAGCACCGGCTCCATCACGCCCTGGTAGTAGAAGAGCCAGCTCAGGAACGCCCCGCGCTGCGGGTGCCCGACAGGACGGCCGAGCCCGGTCTCGGGGAACAAGTCCGTCAGGTAGGCCACGATAGCGCCCCGTTCGCGGACATGATCCGTGCCGTTCGTCAAATAGGGGACCTTGCCCTCGGGATGCGGATTGTGCGGGTCGGGACCGCCGGTCCCGTCGGGGCGGGCGACCGTGACCTCCTGCACGTCGATACGGTCGTCGATGCCCATCTCCTCGATGAGGGCGAGGATGGAGGTCGAGCGGGAGAATGGGGCATGGTAGAGCGTCAGCATTGGTGTCTCCTGTGGTTGCGTGATGGCTTGTCATACGCTTGGGCTGCTGACAAAATCCGTCAGCATGGCCCACACCGATCGCCTCATGCGCTTGATGGACGCGCTGCGGCGGTTGCCCGCCCCCGTCACCGCCGCGCGGCTGGCATCGGAGACGGACGTATCGCGAAGACAACTCTACCGGGACATCGCCACGCTGCGCGCGGGCGGCGCGCTTATCGACGGCGAAGCAGGGGTCGGCTATACGCTGACCGAGGACCCGGCGCTGCCGCCCCAGAGCTTTTCGCGGCTGGAGATCGAGGCGCTCGTCCTTGCGGTGGGCGACCTGCACCAGACAGGCGATGCGGATTTGCAGGCGGCGGGCCGTTCGGCGCTGGCCCGGATCATCGCCACGCTGCCCGACGGGCAATCCCGCCAGGCCCTGCACACTGTGCTGCGTAGCTTTCATGCGCCGTCGGCGGCGGCCCCCCCCCGCCGTCGACACGGCGTTGCTGCGGCGTGCCTGCTGGGAGGAACTGGCGCTGGACGTCCGCTATCGCGACCTCGGCGGGCGAGTCACGGAGCGCGAAATCTGGCCCCTCGGCATCAGCTATTCGGAGGGCAGGTTGAAACTGCTGGTCTGGTGTTGCCTGCGGCGGGACTGGCGCATTTTCTACGCCACGGGCATCGAACGCAGCTCCCTCAACGGGGGCAGCTTCCGACCGCGCCGGGTGCCCTTGTTGCGCGATTACGCAAAGCGGCAGTCATTGTTGGAAAGACGGCGGTAAAGCCCAGCCTTTCGAATTCAGTGGTGCCGCTTTAGGTCGACCTGATTGCGGGCATGACGCCATGTCCCACAAAGCCGCCTATACTTGACGTTGGCTCAGCGGACTAAGCAGCTGTTCCTCATTCAACAAGCGCGAGCGTCCGCTTTTGCTTGGCGCGACCAGAGGAACCGGTGAGAAGCGCCAGAATCACAGTCAGCGTTGTAATGCCGGATTTGAAGATCGTCGCTGTGCTCGTAGCATAGACGATGAGCCCCGACACGTCTGGCCAGATTCGGATCATTGCGACGATCCCAAGGTTCTCGATATAGTCAAACAGCGCACTGCCTACCGAGAGGGTAACGCCGAGGTGCACAAATCTTCTGCTTGTTATGCGGCTCCCAAACCAGAAGATCGTGCTGCACAATGTCAGCGCGAGAAAAGCTGGATAGACCATGTCCAGTGGTATCTGGCGTGTGAGATAGTATTCGCGACCAACCATTCCCAACCCATCAAGAAGCAGTGCTGCCTCTGTGGGACTGTAGCCAAAGGGACGCATGTCGAAAGGCACCTGCCCAGAAACGGCTTCGAGGTGCGCGAGTGTGACGCTGATCATTGCGAGATAAACTGACGCGGCAAGCATTGCTGCACCAATCGCGATTTTTCCAACGTGCTTTGGAAGGTATCCGTTCATCATTTTGCAGCCTCCTTGACCTGGGCAACACATGCAGTCAGACGAAACTATCCGCATTATCATTTGATAAGGCTCGCCAGTTGGACCTGAGAACCTTTCTCCTACAGTCGCCGGACCTGTCGGATATCGCCTGTGCCGAGGGTTTCGCGGCCCGGTGGAAGCAAAGGCCCTTCGACAAGGGAGCGCAGGTTTCTCGTCAGGGACAACCGGAAACGGACGAATATGTCGTGTTGGCAGGGTGCCTCGTCAGCAGTATTTGCGATGACGCGGGCAAAGAGGTGTGCGTAGGGTTCTATGTTGGTCCCTGTGTCGTCACGCCGAACATCGCGCGAGCACGGGACGGCGTATCGCTTGTGTCTATTTCAGCAACGACCGATGCAACGATAGCCAAGGTCGACAGCCATCTGCTTTCAGATCTGATGATCGCATCTCGGCCTATCCGCGACTGGGGAAATGCGGTTCTACGAGGCGCGTTGAGCGAGAAGGCTGAAAAAGAATGGTGCCTCGCAGCTCTTGGGGGGGCTGAGCGTCTTACCTGGTTTCGCCGGGCCTTCCCAGGCTATGAGGCCATTTTTCCCCATACGTTCATTGCAACCTTCTTGGGGATGACACCGGTGACGTTGAGCCGCCTGCGTGCTCGCAAAAAACAAGGGCCGTAGGCGGACATCAGACAGTGTTGCAGCATGGGGCAAACAGGGCTCGAAGCGGTCATCGCATTCCGGGCCCTGGCATCATTCACCTGCACCGCGGAATGCAAAGGGCGGGCGGTAGAGCAGCCTTCGTCTATGAAGGCCCCTCAGTCTCGCCCAGTAATGGCCGGCGCTTCCCGGATCAGAGTCGGGTCGGTCAGCGCGGCCACCATGAACAGTGCGAAATCCGTGCGCCGCATCAGGTTGCGCGCCAACGTCGGGTCGTGGGCATGACGCGCCCAGACCGGCAGGCCCTCGCTCGGGCCTTCCTCCAGGTCCGAACCGCGCACCAGCGTCCAGTCCCGCGCGGAGGCAAAGATCAGGTCTGCCGCGCGCTGTTGGTCGTCCAGATCGACCAACCGTAGCGCGCGCAGGATCGGGGTGCCGAAGCGGACGATGGCGCGGATCTTCCAGCCGTAGCGGTCCTTTCCGTCGCGGCTGACATGCCAGCCGCAGGAAAAGACCAGCCGGGCCTCCGGCGGGGCGAGGTCGATCACCGCACGCGCCGTGCCCGAGGCGTAGTCCTGCACGCCCCAGGGCGCCAGCACGGTCAGCACGCCGTCGCAGCCACGTGTCGCGGCCCCGATCACCGTGCGGTCGTCGGTGCGCCCGGGGAAGACGGTGATCCGGTCCCCGAAGCGGGCCAGCTTGGCTACGCTTTCGGGGCGGCAGACCCCGGTGACCTCGTAGCCCCGGGCAAGCGCGTGTTCGGTCATGTATTGGCCAAGCTTGCCCGAGATGCCGACGATGCAGATGCGTTTCATGATCGGTCTCCTTCCGAATAGGTTAGGCGGCGACGTCGCGGGACCGGGTTTGACGGGGGCCGCGGAACAGCAGCCAGAGAGCGAAGCCGATCTCGGAAACCGTGACGACCAGCAGCAGTGCGATCTTCACCATCTCCAGCAACTTGGCGTCGGGCAGTGCAAACATCTGCACGCTGTCGACCATATAGCCGGTGCCGCCGACGATCAGGCCCAAGCCCAGCAAGCGCGGGAAAAGCCCAGAGCGCAGCACAAGCGTGCCCAGCAGCAACAGATGCAGGGAGAAGAAGATCTGCCAGATCCACACGCCCGCATCGTGGACGTGGCGCATCAGGCCCGCAAGCTCGATCCGTTGCGCCGGGCTGAAGCTGTCCAGCGGCACCGTGCCGTCCGCCAGCGCCAGCGACGCGGCGTGGAAGAACAGCATCGCCGCCATCACCGCGACCATCATCAGGCGCGCGTAGGAGGCCGCCAGCGACAGCGTTGCGTTCACCGGGCGGAACATGAAGCAGAGCATGACCGACACCAGCACCTCGGCCGTCATCATAACGACGTCACCGACGATGCCTGCGTGGAACAGCCCGCGCCGTTCGGCGATGTTGGCAAAGGTCGCCGCCGGGTCGCCGGGAACGTTCAGAAGGCCCGGCACGTAGAGGATCGCGAAACCGCCCGCGACGGCGATCGTCAGGTAAAGCGCGCCGGTTACGCGGGCATAGGCGTGGGAGGTTGGGTCCTGGAAAACGTGCATTTGGTCCTCCTTTCGGATGGGGTGATGGGGCCTGCATACTCCCCTGCTTTATTGTAGGGAATTGACCGATTTCGCCGAACTGATATGCAATTCCGTATGGATTGGCGCAGCGTCACCTTCGACTGGAACCGGGCCCGAGCCTTTCTCGTAACCGCCGAGGAAGGCTCGCTGTCCGCCGCCGCGCGGGCGCTGGAGCTCGCGCAGCCGACGCTCGGCCGCCAGGTCGAGGCGCTGGAGACCGAACTGGGCGTGGCGCTCTTCGAGCGGTCTGGCCGGGGGTTGCGCCTGACGCCTGCGGGCCACGACCTGCTGGAACATGCGCGGATCATGGGCGATGGTGCCCGCGCCCTGTCGCTGGCCGCTTGGGGCCAGACCGAGGCGTTGGAGGGCGAAGTGGCGATCTCGGCCTCGGACGCCTATGCGAGCTACCTTCTGCCGCCCATCCTCGACGCGCTGCACCGGGCCGAGCCGCGCATCCGCATCGAGGTGGTGGTGTCCAACGATCTGTCGGATCTGTCGCGCCGCGAGGCCGACATCGCCGTGCGCAACGTGCGGCCCACGGAGGCCGACCTGATTGGCCGCAGGTTGCAGGATGCGCAAGCCCGCCTTTACGCAGCGCCGGATTATCTGGACAGGCTGAGCCGACCCGGGACGGCAGCGGATTTCGGCGCGGCGGAGTTCATCGAGATCGACGCGGCTGGCAGCCTCATGGGGCTATTGAACGGTCAGGGCTTCGACCTCGGGCCGGACAACTTCCCCTACCGCTGCCGCAACTTCACCGTGATGTGGGAGATGGTGCGCGCGGGACTGGGCATCGGCATCCTCGACGACCGCATCGGCGATGCGGACCCATCCGTCGAACGCGCGGTGCCGGATTTCGGCCCCATCGCCTTTCCGGTCTGGATCGTCGCCCACCGCGACATCGCCCGCTCGCGCCGCCTGCGGGTCGTGTTCGACGCGTTGGTCGAAGGGTTCGGGGGCTGAGGCTCCGGATACGCGGATCTAAGCCAAGGCCGGCAAGGCCATCAGCAAGAGGATCGCCGATAGCACACAGGCCACCGTCCGGAGGGTGTTCCAGAAGGTCCAGCGCGGCAGGTAGGTGCCGGTCCAGTAGGCGCTCGTGGCATGTTCCGCCGCGATCATGCGCGCGAGTGTCTCATTCATCGGCACGTTGAAGAAGATGGTCACGCCGAAGCATCCGAAAAGATAGATCGAGCCGGCGAGCATCATCAGCATGCCAACTCCGCCGCGCACAACAATCCCGCCATAGGCGGCAAGACCAATCGATGCGACGGCAAGGCCCAGGAACAGCGCCATGAAGACCCAGCGGAACACCTCGCGGTTGATGGTCTGCATGGCCTCTACCCCAGCCGAACCACTGGTCCGCGAGAGCGATCGCATGATGAAGTCCGAGAAGGAGAGAAAGACGCCGGCGACCAGCGCATAGGCGAGGACGGCGCCTTGAAGTAGCAGGAGAAGGGGGGACATTGTCATTATCCTTGAACGGGTTGAAGTGCAGGCGGCGAGACGTTGCCCGCCGCCATCGGGTCACTGCGTCGCGTGGCTCCCCAAGGGACGAGCCCGGAACCGATGACCGAAGGCCAGGACGCAAATCACGGCGACGACGAGTTCGAAACCGAGCGCACCGAGGATGTTGGGAGACGGCACACCGTCGAAGGCGATCCCGGCGAGGCGTCCCGCCGGGTAGGCGAGGAAGACCGTCATCGCCGCGACGATGGCCGTCTGTCGCATGGCGGGCCGAACGATCCCGGTCAACATGAGGGCGCCGAAGACGGCGAGTCCTGCGCCGGGGGCGCGCAACTCGCTCAGCAGGTTGACGTTGTCGCCCAACTCGATGCCATAGGTGGCATAGAAGACCCGGGGCATGGCCACGATGGCCGCGCCGATCCCGAGGGCCGTGATCCCGGAGGCGCCGAGGGCGAATTGCTCGAAACGATTGAGGGACATGAGGTGTCCTTTCTGGATCAGGAGGCCGGGGTCAGGCGGCGGAGGACCAGGCGCCCGAGGCGGCGGCGGCGCGGGCGAAATCGGTGAAGTCACGTGGCGCGCGACCCAGGGCGCGCTGGACGCCGTCGGCCAGATGCGCGTTGCGCCCGTCCAGCGTCTCGCGTGCGATGGCGGTGAAGACGTCGGCCACGAAGGTGCCGCCCGCCCGCGCGACGTTGGCGTGGAAGTCGTCGAAGCTGATCGGGATGTATCGAATCTCGCTTCCGGCGGCATGGCTCAGCGCGACCGCCATCTCGGCGAAGGTCATGAGCCGTGGACCCGTGACCTCGTAGAGCTGTCCTCTGTGGTGATCGTCGGTCAGCGCCGCGACGGCCACATCCGCGATGTCGTCGATATCGATGATCGGCTCGGGCATGTCGCCGCCGGGCATGGGCAGCACCCCGGCAAGCACCGGGTCACGCAGGTAACCTTCGGAGAAGTTCTGCGCGAACCACGCGGCCCGCACGATGGTCCAGTCGACGTCGGAATTGCGCACGACCTCTTCGCCCAGCCGAGCGTGGTGTTCCCCGCGCCCGGACAGCAGGACGAGGTGTTCGACGCCCACGTCCTTCGCCGTCTCGCAGAGCGATTCGAGTTTTTCGACCGCCCCGGGAAAGGCCAGGTCCGGAAAATAGGTGACATAAGCCGCCTGCGCGCCGGACAGGGCCGGGGCCCAGGTCTCGGGCGCGTCCCAATCGAAGGGGGTGGTGGAATTCCGCGATCCACGGCGGACGGGCAAGCCGCTGGCCTCCAGCCGGGCGGAAACGCGTCGGCCGGTCTTGCCCGTGGCGCCGATGACGAGAATGGGTTTGCTGGACATGGGTTTGCTCCTTGGCTTGAGATCGATGGCCAAGGAATACGTGCACGCACCGCGCCCGGTATTGATCGGCGCTGCCAGTCCTTCGACTTTCGCGGCCAGTGTCCTTCAGCGCTTCAGGCGTTCCTTGCGATAGCTCGCCGGTGTGACGCCCATCCATCGCTTGAAGGCCCGGGTGAAGGCGCTCTGCTCGGAGAAGCCGGTCAAGAAGGCGATCTCGGCCAGGGAATGGGCATCGTCGCGCAGCAGGCCCTCGGCGAGGTCGCGGCGGGTCTCCTCGGTCAGGGTCTGGAAGGACACGCCGTGTTCGGCGAGGCGCCGGTGAAACGACCGGACGCTGAGGCCGAGCTGCCTGGCGACACGCGCCATCTTCGGCGCGCCTTCGCTGAGGGTTTGCGCGATGGCGGCCCTCGCCTCCGCCACCAGTGAGACGTCTTCCCGGAGGCCGCCAAGCTCGGCATCGAGATGCGACAGAAGATAGCGGGAAATACCCTCGTCCCCGAGGATATTCGACTGTGACAGGGCCTCGTGGCAGAACAGGATCGCGTCAACCTCCGCTCCCCAGCGCACCGGACACCCAAACCAGTCTTCATGCGATGTGACCGCGTCTGGCGCGGCGTGCTGAACCTTCACTTCCACCGGCGTCACGGGCGCAGGGCTCACCTGCCTTGCAAGCGCGACTGTGGCGACCAGCGTCGTTTCGTTCGACAACCGCATCCCAAGCCGCCGTTCACCGGGCCGATGAATGACGTAGAGCACGCCGCGTGGATCGGGCCTGAGTTCGTAGCGCACGACGCTGGTCCAAAGCCGGGCATAGCGTTCGACCCGGGACAGTGATCCCCGCAGATCGGGCGCGGCCTTCCACGCCAGTCCCAACGCGCCGTATTCGTCGCAGCGCATCGACGCACCCACGCGCACCGGAAGGTTGGTTGCATCGACCTCGCCGGCCAACCGCTCCAGCATCGTGTAGTAGGCTCCCGCGGGAATCATCGCCTTGGGGTCCCAGGGCGCGTCCGCATCGATCCCTACGGAGGCCAGCAGCGCAGCCGCATCTGGGCCGTCGCCGGCGGCGGCGACCATCTTCCGTGCGAAAAGGGATGTCACATAGCTCATCCGCTCCTGCTTAGGCCTGGCTCGGCACTCGCCGGCTCTGGACCGCTGAGCACCAGTAGCATCGCGTTTTGAAAGACGTGAAAACATCTCATTGAAAGGACATCGGTCGCAGCATTTCGTCGGTGTCGAGAATTAGCGCACTGCGCCAGAGCGGAGACTTCAGCACATGACACACCTGCTTTCCTGCGTAGTTCCCGCGGGTCTCGATCAATAACCCCGCCCATTCGAGCGGCCGAAGCACGCAAGACGAGAACGCGGCCATCTCTCGCCACCCCGCGGTGTGCCAGTCCTGTGGCTCACCGTAGAAGGTCTCGAACAAGGCAGCCTCGGTCGTGCCATGATCGGCCTCCACGTTAATCACGTTCATCCAGACGTCCCATTTTCCGAAGAGACGGTCGTCGAAGCGCGCATAGGAATCGTGATCGATCCGAAACACAAAATATGGGATCAGTTCGGCGAACAGGTGGCCAGGGGCTTGCGCCAACTCTGTGCCACGCTTCGTCAGCCGAAACTCACCCTTGAAGTGACGTCCAAGGCGTAGGGAAATCAGCAGGAAATGCAGGACCTCGAGTGGGGGAAACTCATATTCATTGATAACCTTGTTGTAGCGGAACATCTCCTCTGCGCTTTTCCCCGGCCAGTCGAAATGCTCAACGGCCCAATGGACGAAAACGCGCTTGAAGGCCTTGGTTTTGGTCAGACCGATTGATCCGTGCTCCTGCGCATATTGCAGGGTCAGGAGAGCGCCCCGAAGCAGCGGAGAATGCGCGAGATCGGGATGGTCATCGCCGAGAGTGCAGAATTTGATCATGTCACGATGCTGCCACAGACCGCGGTGCGGTTCCATGATGTCCGCATTGTCAGCATTCACACCAACCGACATCGTGCAAGTGCAGCGAATGACCGGAGTGACGGGCCGCACTGCGGCGGGCGTTTCTCCGTCGAACGGCGGCTGAGGACCGGTCGCGACGCCGGGCACTTTGCTGCAACCGCGAATTCTGCATCGCCGGCCGTATCAAAATGGACTCGAAGCAATCCTCTGCGCGACACCGTGTCTACGGGGCGCGAAGCACCACCTGAGCATTCTTCTTCGACTGCATGGCCTGGACCGCCAGGTGGATAGCAATCGTGCTCTTACCCGCGCGGCCCTTCTGCGTGGCAACCGCGATCACTTTCGACTTGCTCTGGCTCATTGATCACCGCGGGTGAGCTCGTCGGTGTCCTCGAAGCCCTCTGTCATGTCGTTGATGTCCTGCTCTCGCTCATAGTGCCGCATCATCTGGTGGACGATCTCCTGACCATGCTCGGCGGCATAGGCGAGGAAGCCGGCTTTGCGCTCGCCGATAATAATCAGCTCCAAGCCCTCTGAGGTGCGCCTGGTCCGCGCAACGGGCCCTTCAACGCCATCGACGTAGATGTCGCGCACCTCCGGTGTCCGCGGCTTTGCCTTCTCGGGTTTCGGGGTCTCGACCGCAGCCCGATAGACCAGATTGAAGCGATCGTCGGAGGTGGAAGGTCGCTCCTCGTCGTTGGCAGCTGCTAACACTTGCCGAATACGTGGCTCTGCGGCCTCATCGCTTTCGAGAGCCGTCACAAGCTGCTCCCACGGAGGACGTCCCGCGCAGGGCGCCTTGCCGATCCATTGCAGGATATCCGTCGGGATGCCGCGGCCGATCTTCAGGTATCGGGACCTGTCTGTCTGTCCGCAGCTAAAGGCCGAGTCGATTTCCGCTGGTTGACGGCCGGCCTCGTCGACCATCCGGGCCGCCAGTCGCGCTCGCTCGATATAGGTCAGGTCATCGTAGGCGATGTTCTCGATCTCCTGGCCAAGGACAAGATCGCGGTGCTCGAGATCCTGAATCTCCGCGCGCATCGAAAGACCGGCCTGCTTGCAGGCCGCAAGCCGCAAGCGGCCAGCGAAGATCTCGTATTCGCCAAGTCGCTCGGGATGTCGTCTTCAGCGGCCAGCAGGTTCGTCTTTGCAGGGCATCTTAACCCACACGCTCACCGCCTGACGACCGGAAAGATATCGAAACTGGACACTTCAGAAAGGGATAACGTGAACCTTCTCAAGGATATGAGTTCTACCAACCTTATGATTACATGTGTTCATTCATGAAGTGGACAAGTCAGAGAAAGCAAATGAACGCGCAAAACCGATTGCGCCCGATTCGGCTCAAGGATTCCACAAACAATTTCAGATGCTTGCCAACCCTGTCCTGCTGCTTGAAAGCATAAGCCCGCGCAGAAACCAAAAACTCGCGCAGCTTCAGCTAATTAGCTCGGGAGGCTCCTTTGACCGCGGCATCCGGACACGAAAAAACCCGCGCCGAGGCGCGGGTTTCTGGAAGTTAAAATTCACCTGGGGATCAGATGCCGATAGTAGCCCGAAACGGCTTGTCCCTCCGGAACATCCGCTCGAAGCTTTCATGGGTGAAGGGTGTCGCCAGTTCGTTCATTCCGGTCTTCTCGCACCAGGCCGCCACGAAATCCGACCGCTCAACCGCCCCTTCCCCCCTGGCAACGGCAAGCGCTACGGCATCGACAACCATGTCGATCACGAGGCCCCAGCGGAAGGCGCCGGCTGCCGCTAGGCGATGCAGGAAATCGCCCGTCGGCAGCGTGGCGTCGACATCAAGCCCTGCGCTAATCGCGTAGCTCCCGACAATCTCGTTCAAGACGTCATAGTCCGGCGCGGGACGCCCGGGGGCGCTGCTCAGATCGATTTCACCGAACTCGATCCTGGTCATCAACCGATCGAGCTGCGGCTCGCGCTGCACGTAGTCACCCAGCTCCGGAACGCCAGACAAGATCAACATGAGGGGCCAGTCGTGTGACTTCATGAGTGTCTTAAACGCGTCCAGGACGCTCAGAACCTCGGCCTCTGACTTGCCTCGCATGATATGCTGGGCCTCGTCGTAGTGGATGCCGATGACGTCCTGTAGCTTCGCCTGGGCGATGACCAATTCCCAGATCTCGAACTGGGTCCGGCGCGTCTTGTTGGTGATCGGGTACCCCAATGAATGCAGAGTCTTGCGGCCAAGGTCCTTCCAACTGCCCTTTGCCTCTAGGACACAGCGCGCAAACCTTGCGCTATTGCCGTCCGGCATGGGAACAGCACTCTCGTTGAAGCGGTTCAGCATGTCCGAAATTTCGGCAGTCTTGCCAGAACCCGACATCCCCGTAACCAGGAGGCTGCGGGCCTCGAAACTCTGGCCGGATTGGAGGCGACCAAGGTGACGGCTAAAGACTTGCACAAAGGTCCGCTGAAGCTCCTCGCCCCTATCGAGGGGGAAGTGCCGCTGCGCCAGATCCGCATTCAGACTTGCCAGTGAGGGGATGACGAAAAGGTTGTTCACAGCTTGCTTTCCTTGATGGGCCCGAAGGTCATGGTCTTGATGTCGTCGGGATCTGCCACCGAAGTGTCCCCGTTCTCAGGGAGCGTCCGCCGTTTTCGGCTGGACGGCGCAGAGGGTATGCTTGCGTCGGAAGGCGACGAAAGTGCGGGCGGCTTCGGTGATGTGGTTCCCGCCGGACGCGCGGGGACCACACCCGAAGGAGTGCCCCTGCTCATGAGCTGCCCGGGCGCAACGGTAGCGCCGGCGTAGCTGGCGGGCCGGGTTTCGACCTGCAACAGTTTGCTGGCGCGATGCTCGAGCTGCGCGAGTGTCTGATAGCTCGACGGATCCCGCGAGTCCGGGAAGAATTTGGATTCAGTTGCGCGGCGCGCCACCGCATCACTCAGATGCCCGGCATGGAGCTCTCGCAAACTCGGATTGGACTTCGTTGCGAACTCCATTATCTCGATGGCCTCCTCAAGCGACTGGTCCTTGAAGACGGTCATGCTCAGGTGAGCTTCCATGACCTTCGCCACACCCTCGGCAGTGACATAGACCTTGCGAAGGTCATCTGGATCGAGATGAACGGTCACCGCTTTGGGAGCACCACCGGCAAAGCGCTGAAGTTCAGTCGAATTGAACGGGATATTGAAAGCCCTCACGCCTTCAGACGTCGTTGTCGCTTGGACCTTTGCTCCAAGGTGCAGACAGCGGTCGCGCTGGGAGGGCGGGTCGATGGCGCCATAGTGCCTCTGCGCGTCCTGTCGTTTCTGACGAGGGGTCGCCCCAAACATCCCGGTGCCCCTGTGCGGACGGAAGGGGTACTCGTCGATAAAGTACCGCGTGATCGTTCCGTAGAGCTCATCGTGGCTCAGCTTCGCCGAGGACTTCGGATCATAACCGGTTAACTCTCCCGGGCGGCTGCCAGTATAGCCCGGGCGGAAGTTCAGCACATCCCACTGCAGGGTTCCTAGGATACGCTCGACCATTTGCTTGTCCATGGGCTGATAGGCGCGTGCCGTCATCACGGTCATGCCCATTCCGAGCTGACCGGCGTAAACGCCGGCATTCCGTGTGGCCGTGCCATTATCGGCCAAGGCGAGACCCAGCCGGACCGACGGAACCGGGTCTTGCTTGCACCCGTAGCGAACCTTTTCCTTCGTCTTGTCCCGCGTCGCCATGCGAAGCAGAGCCTTGCTGTGGTCGGCGTCCGCTGTCTCGGAGATAACCCAACCAAGCACCTCGCGGGTCGCCACGTCGATGATCAGATGAAGCCAGCAGCGGCGGATCTCGTTGTCCGCAAGCTCCTGCGGTGCCTTCTTCGGATCGATAACCTCCGCCCGGATGACACCATCACCAGTGCTGAAGATCGACAGCAAACACTGATCCCATTCGAACTTTTCACCGAACGCCAGAGCGCGTACGTCGGTTGAGCCGGCTCCCTTAACATTCGCCGCGTACCGCTTCCCTCCACGACCGATAACTCGTACGACTTCCGAGATTGCTTTGATCCGAGTGCGGATTGTGGTGATCGTGGGAAAATCGCCGCCTTCCGCGATTTCCCCTGGCGAGCGTTCGAACTTTTCTTCAGCCAACCTCGCCAAGGTGGTGAGCTTTGGTTTCTGAGGCTTCAACCAACGATTAATCACGTATTCGATGAACCGTTCCTGCCAAGTACTAAGTCGCCCTTCCCGCCGGCCTTTCAGGTGATGGCGGGGAGCGAGGACGACCGGGTTCCGATCGAACCGATGGTAAACATCGTGATGATCAGCGATGCTCCGCCCTTGAAGAGGGTCAATGCGATTTTCGTATTCCTCGCCGCCACGTCTGCGCGCAAGGAACCCAAACTCAGGAGCGATGCGATGCGCATGGGTCAGCAGCTCTTCGCGATGCGCGCCACGGTCGCTCATGCTACGCTGCGTGGGCTTCTTATCTTCAGAGCGGAGCGCATCCAGTGCAAGTACCAGAGCAAGGCAGTGCCTGGCCCGGCGCTGGCTTTTTTCCGTGCATTGCTCTAGGCGTTCGATGCCACCGGTGTATTCAAGCAAGGCGCACCGCTTTTCAGCATCTGCCGGATTGATGACTTCGCAATCCCGCGACCGGATCGCGTCTTCGACCCGGCTGATCGAAAGGCTGAAGCACTCCCCACTATCAAGGCATTCCACCGAATAGCCGCTCTCCTCGCGAACCGACACTTTCAGTTCGCGGCCATCCAGCTTCAGGATGGATCCCTTGGGGATGTTGTAGAGCGGCTGCGAAGTCATGCGTTCAGCGCGACCCGCGAAGGATAATCGATGACGCCATGCATGTCAGTCCAGAGCACATTCTGGC
>Ga0114903_1000297_pt1 | contig 32388 bp, 27 predicted proteins | sample MalvirDeepMed_s2_FD_87289 | JGI IMG/M metagenome (GOLD analysis project Ga0114903, IMG submission 87289) | Marine viral communities from the Global Malaspina Expedition - Malaspina viral metaG DeepMed_s2 | ecosystem: Environmental > Aquatic > Marine > Oceanic | place: Mediterranean Sea...
CCGCAGCTGCGCGCACTGGTCCGCGAGGCCACCCTGACGCCATCGGATTTGATATGGCCCCTCTTCATCCGCGAGGGACAGGACACGCGAGAGCCCATCGCGTCGATGCCCGGCGTGGATCGACTGTCTCTCGACATAGTCGTCGAGTCTGCCAGGGAAGCAGCGGCGTTGGGCATTCCGGCAATCTGTCTGTTTCCCTACATCGACCCGTCGCTGAAGACCGAAACCTGCGAAGAGGCCTGGAGCCGTGAAAACCTGTCGAACCGCGCCACGCGTGCGATCAAGGAGGCCGTGCCGGACATCGCCGTGATGACGGATGTCGCACTGGATCCGTACAATTCGAACGGCCATGACGGGATCGTTCGCGACGGCGTCATCGTGAACGACGAAAGCGTCGAAGCCTTGGTAAAGATGGCGCTGGCGCAAGCCGATGCGGGGGCCGACATCCTTGGCCCGTCCGACATGATGGATGGTCGTATCGGGGCCATGCGCATGGCACTGGAAGCCGAAGGCCACAAGGATGTGACGATCATGTCCTACGCCGCCAAGTACGCCAGCGGCTTTTACGGGCCGTTCCGCGACGCGGTGGGGGCCTCGGGCGCGCTGAAAGGCGACAAGAAGACCTACCAGATGGACCCGGCCAACGCGGATGAGGCGATGCGCCTGATCGCGCGAGATCTTTCCGAGGGTGCGGATATGGTCATGGTGAAGCCGGGAATGCCGTACCTGGATATATGCCGGAGAGCGAAAGACATGTTCGCCGTGCCGACCTATGCCTACCAGGTGTCCGGCGAGTATGCGATGCTGAACGCGGCGTTCCAGAACGGCTGGCTGGACCGCGAGACCGTGATGATGGAAAGTCTGACCGCGTTCAAACGCGCCGGGTGCGACGGGATCCTGACCTATTTTGCCCCCGAAGCTGCGCGCCTTCTTAACGGCTAGAGGGCACGGATCTGTTGCGCGAACGCGCACGACGTCGGCGGGAACACGACCAATCCGTGTGCAAAGGATGACAGCGATGCGTCCCGCGCCTATGCTGGCACCTGAGCGGTCGGGACAAGGCCGCCATCCGAATGGCAATCGGCAGTAGAAGGGACACCTCCCCATGAAAACGATCACGCGGCGCGCAGCGATGCTTGGCGCGCTTGCAACAGGCGGCACCTTGCTGGCCGGATGCGCCAATGGCGTCGGCTCGAGCGGGTCGCAGACAATCGACGCCCGTGTACAGTCCACCATGAACTACCTGTATTCCGCTTTCCCGGGCACGGAACAGTTACGCCGGAAATCTGCGGGCGTCCTGGTTATGCCGCTGATGACGAAAGCCGCGCTGGGTGCCGGTGGCGCCTACGGACGGGGCGCGCTGTTGGTAAACGACACTACTGTCGATTATTATTCCGCCGCTCAGGCAAGCCTCGGGTTCCAGATCGGCGCGCAGCAATACGCTCATGCCCTTTTCTTCATGACGAACGACGCGCTCTATAATTTCCGGACCTCGCCGGGATGGGAAGCCGGGGGCGACATCGAATACGCGTTGCGGGACCGGGGTGGCAATCTTACGGCGACAACGCTGACCTCGACCGCGCCGGTCATTGGTCTGATCTTCGGTCAGGCGGGGCTGATGGCGGGCGCATCCGTGGACGGCACGAAGTACACGCGCATCATCCCTTGAGGGTGGTCCGTCCATCGCCTAAACCCCACCGGAACCGAACTTTCCAAGGGGTGTCCGCGCCATGGCCGAGAAAAAGAACCCGATCGCACGTGGCGTCATCTGGGTCGTGATGCTGCTTCTGATCGTCGGGCTGGCCGGGTTCGGTGCGACGAGTTTCGGCGGCTCGACCCGGGTGGTCGGCACCGTCGGTGATACCGAGATCGGGCTTGATCGCTATGCCCGGCAGCTCCAGCAGGAAATCCGCGCGTTCGAAGGGCAGACGGGGCAGAACATCCCCATCGCCCAGGCGCGCGAGATGGGCATCGACCGCATCGTGTTGCAACGCTTGATCGCCCTCGCGGCGCTGGAGGACGAGGCGGACGATCTGGGCCTGTCGGTCGGCGATGAGGAAGTCGCCCGATCCATCCAGGACATTCAGGCGTTCCAGGGCGCCGATGGCGGGTTCGACCGCGAGGCATACCGCTTCGCCCTGCAACAGAACGGGCTATCCGTCGCCCAGTTCGAGGCGCAGCTTCGGGATGAAACGGCCCGCTCGCTGCTTCAGGGTGCCGTGATCTCGGGCATTCAACCGCCCGCGACGTTCGTGGATGCGCTTTACGAATACGCCAGGGAAACCCGCGACCTGACCCTGGTCAGCTTTGGCCCGGATGCGCTGGAAGGCGATCTGCCGGAGCCGACGGAGGAGCAACTGGTAGAGTACTATGAAGCAAATGAAGATGCGTTCACTCTGCCCCGCCGCAAGCGCATCACATACGTGTGGCTGTCGCCCGAGACAATGCGCGAAACCGTCGAGGTCAGCGACGAGGCCGTGCAGAACCTCTATGAGCAACGCACCGAACAATACGACCAGCCCGAACGCCGCCTCGTGGAGCGGTTGGTGTTTCCCGACGACGAAGCCGCACTGCAGGCCGCTGACGCGATCGAGGCGGGCGACACCGATTTCGAGACCTTGGTTCAGGATCGAGGCCTGACCCTTTCGGATATCGACCTTGGGGACGTGTCCCGCGCCGATCTGGGCCCATCCGCTGATGCGGTTTTCGCGCTTGACGATCCGGGCATCGCCGGACCCGCGCCCACGCCGCTCGGTCCTGCGCTGTTCCGGGTGAACGCCATCCTGGAGGCGCAACAAACACCGTTCGAAGATGTAGAGGACGAGCTGCGTGCCGAAGTCGCCCTTTCCGCAGGCCGCCGCGCCATCGAAGGCCGGATCGAGCCGATTCAAGATTTGCTGGCTGGTGGCGCGACGCTGGAAGAGATCGCCGACGAGACCGAGTTCACGCTGGGCGAAACCGTATGGTCCCCCGGTGAGGCCAGCGAAGCCGGTGCGGATATCGACGCCTATGCGGCATTCCGCGAGGCCGCTCTGGACGCCGAACCCGGCGACTTTCCGGAACTGGAGGAACTGTCCGACGGGGGGCTTTTCGCCCTCCGCGTCGAAGAGATCCTCGAGCCTGAGCTTCAGCCGCTGGATGCGGTGCGTGCAGAGGTCGAGGCCGGATGGGAAGTCGAAGCGCGCCGCGCCCGTCTGATGGGGCAAGCCGAGGCCGCGCGAGACGCGCTTTCGCAAGGCACCGCGGCCGACCAGCTTGGGGGCACGGTTCGGGGAGAGACGGCGCTTTTGCGCGACGCGTTCCTCGAAGGCCAGCCCGCCGATCTGATCGAGCTCGCCTTCACCCTGCCGGAGGGCGACTCGACAGTCGTGTCGGGACAGGATGGCGCCGTTCTTGTCCGTGTCGACGCCGTGTCGGTTCCCGGGGGCGCCACCGAAGAGGCGGTGGCTATCAAGGAAGGCGTGCGCACGGCCGCCGGCCAAGGCATAGCCCAGGATATCACGGCGGCCTTCACCTCGGCGCTGGAAGCTCAGAAGGGCATTTCGCTCAATCAGTCCGCAGTGAATGCGGTGCTGTCGCAGATGAACTGATGCAGCTGGTTCCCGACTTCGCCGGTTTCGAGCGCGGCTATAACGCGGGCCGCAACCAGGTTGTCTATGCCCGTATCGCGGCCGATCTCGACACCCCTGTCTCGTTAATGCTGAAACTCGGTCAGGCTGCACGGGACACGTTTATGCTGGAATCGGTCACCGGCGGCGAAGTGCGCGGGCGATATTCCATCATCGGGATGAAGCCCGACCTGATCTGGGAGTGCCGCGGCACCACGAGCCGCGTGAACCGCCAAGCGCGTTTTGACGATACCGCGTTCGAGGCCATGGACGCGCCACCGCTGGATGCGCTGCGCGAACTTCTGGCGGAAAGCCGCATCGACCTGCCCGTCGATCTGCCAGCCGCATCCGCGGGCCTGTTCGGGTATCTCGGCTACGACATGATCCGGTTGGTGGAGCGTTTGCCCGACGTGAACCCCGACCCGCTGGGTCTGCCCGACGCCCTGATGCTGCGGCCGTCTGTCGTGGCCGTTCTGGATGGGGCCAAGGGCGAGGTCACGATCGTCGCACCGGCCTGGGTCGCGTCCGGACAATCGGCGCGGGCCGCTTACGCCCAGGCGGGCGAGCGAGTAATGGACGCATTGCGTGATCTGGATCGCGCGACGCCCGGAAACGCGCGCGAGTTCGGGGATACGGACGCCCTGCCCGATCCCACGTCGAACATAGCCCGCGCGGACTATTTGCGGATCGTCGAACGCGCCAAGGAGTATATCGCGGCGGGCGATATCTTTCAGGTCGTCCCTTCGCAACGCTGGACTCAGGACTTTCCCCTTCCTCCCTTTTCGCTTTACCGAAGCCTCAGGCGCACGAACCCGTCGCCCTTCATGTTCTACTTCAACTTTGGCGGCTTCCAGGTTGTCGGCGCCTCGCCCGAGATCCTCGTCCGCGTCATGCAAGGCGAGGTCACGTTGCGCCCCATTGCGGGCACCCGTCCCCGCGGCAAAACCCCGGAAGAAGACCGCGCTCTCGAAGCGGACCTGCTGGCCGACACGAAGGAACGGGCCGAGCATCTGATGCTTCTGGACCTCGGGCGGAACGACGTCGGCCGCGTGGCCCGGATCGGCACCGTGCGCCCGACCGAGGAATTCATCATCGAACGCTACTCCCACGTCATGCACATCGTCTCGAACGTGGTGGGCGAGCTGCGCGAGGATCAGGACGCCTTGTCCGCGCTTTTGGCCGGCCTGCCGGCGGGCACTGTCTCGGGCGCGCCGAAGGTCCGGGCGATGGAGATCATCGACGAGCTGGAGCCCGAGAAGCGCGGCATCTATGGCGGCGGACTGGGCTATTTCAGCGCAGGCGGCGACATGGACATGTGCATTGCCCTGCGCACCGCGGTGGTGCAGGACGGCAAGCTGTATTTCCAGGCGGGCGGTGGCGTCGTATTCGACAGCGACCCCGAAGCCGAGTTCCAGGAGACGGTGAACAAGGCGGGCGCCATCCGCCGCGCGGCCGAGGACGCTGGTCGATTCACCGGCAACGGCAATCGCTAGTGCAAGGTAAATTCCCCGGTGACATGTCGCCATTCACCGGGCGCCAGAAGCTTCCGGTGCGTGTACCGCACGGAATGGAGCGGCCCCTCGATCTCGCGCTGCCAGTATTCGATGAAGTCGAAAAGCTTCGGATGATCGGGCGCCAGATCGTAATCCTGCCAGACATACGTGTTGAGGACATGCTTGTAATCGGGCATGCGATAGAAGAACTCCGCGGTTGTCACGCCATACCCTTTCAGTAGCATTTCGCCTTCTGTCATTGCTGCTCTCCTTGCCAATGAACTCAGGGTGCGAAAGCAGGATTAAAAATCAATAAAAACAATCTATTGGCAGTCGATGCGAAGTGCTGCCAAACTGACGCCGAGACTCCGATTGCCCCCCATATCCATGTGCTGATATAGTGATGAGCAACAAAATCTGGGAAAATCCCACCGGAAAGGCCCCCCGTTGAGCGACACGCCCGAGCCCCCCGAACTGCCCGAAGATGATGCATCGCGCCCCTCCGGTCCTTCGATTTCGATCGTGGACGAGATGCAGTCGTCGTTCCTGGACTATGCGATGTCCGTCATCGTCAGCCGCGCGATTCCCGATCTGCGCGACGGGCTGAAGCCGGTTCACCGCCGCATCCTCTATGCGATGCACGAGACCGGCAACACGCATGACAAGCCCTACCGCAAATCCGCCCGCCCCGTCGGCGATGTCATGGGCAAGTACCACCCGCACGGCGACTCGGCGATCTACGAGGCGCTGGTGCGGATGGCTCAGGACTTTTCGATGTCCCTGCCGCTGCTCGACGGCCAGGGCAACTTCGGCTCGATGGACGGCGATAACGCGGCGGCCATGCGTTATACCGAAGTCCGTATGGACAAGCCCGCGCAGGCCCTTCTTGCCGATATCGAGAAGGAGACGGTGGACTTCCAGGATAATTACGACGGCAAGGACCTTGAACCGACGGTCCTTCCGGCGCGCTTTCCCAACATGTTGGTCAACGGCGCGGGCGGTATTGCGGTGGGTATGGCCACGAATATCCCGCCCCACAACCTGGGCGAGGTGATCGACGGCACGCTGGCGCTGATCGAGAACCCCGACCTGTCGACCGAACGCCTGATGGAGATCATTCCCGCCCCCGACTTCCCGACCGGGGCGCAGATCCTCGGGCGTTCGGGCGCGCGCAAAGCGTATCTCGAAGGGCGAGGCTCGGTCATTATTCGGGCCAAAGCCCGGGTCGAAGAGGTCTCGAAGGGCCGTGAAGCGCTGATCTTCGAGGAGATCCCCTATCAGGTAAACAAGGCCGCGCTGATCGAGCGCATCGCTGAACTGACTAAGGAAAAGCGCCTCGAAGGCATTTCGGCCGTTCAGGACGAATCCGACCGGGTCGGCGTGCGCGTGGTGGTCGAACTGCGCAAGGATGCGACGCCCGATGTCGTGTTGAACCAGCTCTACCGGTTCACGCCCCTTCAAACCTCGTTCGGCTGTAACATGCTGGCGCTGCATGGCGGCCGTCCCGAACAGCTGACGCTCCGGGATTTCCTCACGCATTTCATCACCTTCCGGGAAGAAGTTGTTGCCCGCCGCACCGCGTTCGAACTGCGCAAGGCGCGCGAGCGGGCGCATGTTTTGTGCGGCCTGGCCGTCGCTGTTTCGAACGTGGACGAGGTTGTGCAGACCATCCGGTCTTCGCGCGATGCGCCCGAGGCCCGCTTCCGCCTGATGGAGCGTCGGTGGCCCGCCGCGGAGATCGCCCCGTTCATTCGGCTGATCGACGATCCCGGGCATACCGTCAACGAGGACGGAACCTACAACCTGTCCGAGGTGCAGGCCCGCGCGATCCTCGAGCTGCGGCTGCAACGTTTGACGCAACTCGGCGTACAGGAAGTTACGGACGAGCTTGAAGAACTGGCCGGCAAGATTAAGAATTTCCTCGATATTCTTCGGTCGCGCGAACGGATCATGGCGATCATCTCGGACGAGCTGCGCGAGGTGCGCGAGCAATTCGCCGTGCCCCGCCGGTCCGAGATCATCGACTGGGCCGGCGACATGGAGGACGAGGACCTCATCGAGCGAGAGGATATGGTCGTCACCGTCACGGCCACCGGATACATCAAGCGGACCCCTCTGGCCGATTTCCGGTCGCAGCGTCGGGGTGGCAAGGGTGTGTCCGGCGGGGCGCTGAAGGACGACGATGTCGTCACCACGCTGTTCGTCGCCAATACCCATACCCCGCTTCTGGTCTTCACCACGACCGGCATGGTGTTCAAGCTAAAGACCTGGCAGCTTCCCGCAGGCTCGCGTTCGTCGCGGGGCCGGGCCTTGAACAACGTGATCCCGGGCCTGCAGTCGGGCACCGGTATTGCCGCGATCATGCCCGTCGACAGGCCGGAGGAGGACTGGAGCGAACTCCAAATCGTCTTCGCCACGTCGGCGGGCGAAGTGCGTCGCAACGCGCTGTCGGATTTCACCAACGTCATGCGCAACGGCAAGATCGCGATGAAGCTGCCCGAAGACGGGGATGTCAGCTTGGTGAACGCCCGGATCGCCTCGGAAGCCGATGACGTGATGCTGGTCACAGCGCTCGGGCGGGCGATCCGCTTCCCGACCGTCGAGGTGCGCGTCTTCAAAGGCAGGGATTCAACCGGCGTTCGGGGAATTCGCCTGGCCGACGGGGACCGCGTGGTCTCAATGGCCGTGATCCGCCATTTCGAGGCGTCGCCGGAAGAACGGCAGACCTACCTCAAGATGCGCCGTGCGATGATGGGCGTGACCGAGGAGCCGGAGGCCGACGAGGACGACGGCACGACCGAGGCGCAGGAGTTCAGCCAGGAACGCTACGCCGAGATGTCAGCCGCCGAAGACCTGATCCTGACCGTGACTTCGCAGGGCATGGGTAAGCTCAGTTCGAGCCATGATTATCCGGTTCGCGGGCGCGGCGGTCAGGGAGTCATGGCGATGGACAAAGCGATGCGCGGCGGACCCTTGGTCGCATCTTTCCCCGTTGATATGGACGACCAGATCATGCTCGCTACGTCGCGCGGTCAATCGATCCGCGTACCGGTCGACGGCATCTCGTTCCGGTCGCGCGGCGCGGGCGGCGTGCGCGTGTTCAAGACCGGCGAAGGCGAAGAAGTCGTCACGGTCGCGTGGATTGCCGAACAGGCCGAGGATGATACCGTTGAAGAGTAGCTTTGGCCCTTGGAGCGTGGATTGCACCGAGGCACCTCATAGCGCGACTGCACGATGCGGAGGCTGACATGACGCACGTTCTGAACATCATCGGCGGCGGAATGGCCGGGTCCGAAGCGGCGTGGCAAGCCGCGAAGATGGGAGTCCGGGTCGTCATTCACGAGATGCGGCCGAATACTGGGACCTTCGCACATCGGACCGGCAACTTGGCCGAAATGGTATGTTCGAACTCGTTCCGCTCGGACGACGATGAACAGAACGCGGTCGGTCTTCTTCACTGGGAGATGCGCCAGGCCGGTGGCCTGATCATGCAAACAGCCGACCAGCATCGCCTGCCTGCGGGCGGAGCCTTGGCTGTCGACCGAGATACCTTTTCCGAGGCAGTGACAGCGACGCTGAAGTCCCATGGAAACATCACGGTTCAACCTTCTGAGATTACTGAAATCCCCTCCGAGGGGTCATGGATCGTCGCGACCGGCCCCCTGACATCGGGCGCTTTGGCGGAAGCCATCCGGACCGAGACCGGCGCCGATCAGCTGGCCTTTTTCGACGCCATCGCCCCTATCGTCCATGCTGATTCCATCGACATGGATCTCGCTTGGCGCCAGTCTCGTTACGATAAAGGTGAGACCGAGGAAGAACGGACGGCCTATATCAACTGTCCGATGACGCGCGATCAGTACGAGGCCTTTATTGACGCGCTTCTCGAGGCTGAGAAAACCGAGTTCAAACAGGGTGAAACCGCCGGATATTTCGACGGATGCCTGCCGATCGAGGTCATGGCCGAGCGTGGGCGCGAAACCTTGCGGCACGGCCCCATGAAACCGGTCGGGCTGACGAACCCGCATGACCCCGAAACCAAAGCTCACGCGGTGGTTCAACTGCGGCGGGACAACCAATTGGGAACGTTGTATAATATTGTCGGCTTCCAGACCAAGATGAAGTATGGGGCGCAAACTTCTGTTTTCCGGATGATTCCAGGATTGACCGAGGCTCGGTTCGCCCGGCTTGGCGGTATTCATCGAAACACGTTCATCAATTCACCCACGCTACTGGATGAGCGTCTGCGCCTGAGGTCGAAGCCCAACGTGCGGTTTGCCGGACAGATCACCGGCGTCGAAGGCTATGTCGAATCCGCCGCGATGGGGCTTCTTGCCGGACGCCTCGCCGCCTCTGAGCTTTTGGGCCTAGACGTGCCCAGTGTTCCATCGACAACGGCCACTGGCGCCCTCGTAACCCACATAACCGGCGGGGCTGACGCTAAGACGTTCCAGCCAATGAACGTTAATTTTGGTCTCTTTCCGCCGGTTGATCTGAAGGGCGGCCGACGCAATCGCCCTGCTCGCTACAAGGCGTATACCGATCGCGCCAAGGCCGATTGGACCGCGTGGCTGGACGCGGCGGGATGTCGCGACGCCGCGTGATCACGAGGTTTGCGCCGTCCCCGACGGGCCTGCTTCACCTCGGGCACGCGTTCTCGGCCATGACCGCGTTCGATATGGCGAGAGCCCACGGCGGGTGTTTCGTTTTGCGGATTGAAGATATCGACCGCAGCCGGTCGCGGGTGAAATGGGAACGTGAGATCGAGCGAGACTTGGCATGGCTGGGGCTGTCATGGCCGCGCCCCGTTGTGCGGCAATCCGATAGGGCGCCAGCATATAGAGAAGCGCTTCTCAGATTGGCCGAACGTGGGCTGACCTACGCATGTATTTGCAATCGCAGTGACATCCGCGAGGCCGCGGCTGCCCCGCAGGAGGGGGCGCCGATGTTGGGACCGGATGGCATCGTATACCCGGGCACGTGCAAACACGCCGATCATCCGTATGAAGGTTCGGCGATAAGGTTGCATATGGACCGCGCGCTCGCCCTCGTTCCCGAGATCGCGTTCGAGGAAACCGGCGCGGCAGGGACCGGGCGGATCGCTTTGGATGCTGAGCATATGCTGCGAATGATCGGGGATGTTGTGCTCGCACGGCGGGACATGGGGACAAGTTACCATCTGTCCGTCGTCCTCGACGATTCAGCGCAGAGCATATCGCATGTGGTGCGCGGTCTTGATCTGTTCGACGCGACTCCAATTCACGTTTTGCTCCAATCCCTTCTGGGGTTGAGATCCCCTATATACCACCATCACCGACTGATACGGGATGACACGGGAAAACGGCTCGCCAAACGAGATGACGCCAGGTCCATCGCAGCCTATCGCGACACGGGAGCAACGCCCGCGGACATCAGGCGCTTGGTTGGTCTTCCATCGGCGTCATGAGCTCGACTTCCGCCCCGTCGCGGACTGCCGTGTAAAAGCAGGTGCGACGGCCTGTATGACACGCCGGGCCGTCCTGCCTGACAAGCATCAGAAGGCAGTCGCGATCGCAATCGATCCGCATCTCGATCAAGTGCTGACGATTCCCGCTCGTTTCCCCCTTGGCCCAGAATGCTTGGCGGGACCTGCTCCAGTAAGTGACGTGCCCGGTGTCCAGCGTGCGCGAAATCGAGTCGGCGTTCATCCACGCCAGCATCAGAACCTCTCCGGTTTCGGCATCCTGTGCGATAGCCGGCACCAAGCCGTTGGCGTCGAACGTCAAATTCGCGGGATCGAACATCTGCGACCTTTCCGGGGCTTTGCGTGGGATCGTGCGGCCCCTAGATAAGAGGCGGCGACGACGAGGGGAACCCATGGCCGACAGCGATCTCATCAAGCTTTATTCGGGCCGCATTCTGGAACTGGCCGCGGAAATTCCGCACACCGCCAGACTGGACGTGCCGCATGCCACCGTGCGCAAACGCTCTCCCCTATGCGGTTCGACCGTAACGGTGGATGTCGCGGTGGACGGTGGGCGGGTGACCGCCTTTGGCCAGGATGTGAAGGCCTGCGCTCTGGGCCAAGCGGCCGCGTCCGTCGTCGGTGCCTCGATCGTGGGACGAACCCGGGCGGAAGTCGAACAAGCGCGGGACGAGCTTAAAGCGATGCTGACAAGCGAAGGTGCCGTTCCGACAGCCCCGTTCCAAGGCCTGGAAGTTCTCATGCCTGCCCGAGATTATAAGAATCGGCACGCGTCCATCATGTTGACCTTGGACGCCACGGCCGAGGCGATCGCGGCGGCCGAGGAAAATGCTACTGCATAATGAAAAAACCGCCGCTCATCCGAAGATGGCGGCGGCAGGAATGCGTCTTTGCAATCGACAGGATCGAGGCTGATCCGGCTTCGGCGCATACGGGTGTCTGCGCGTGGCCCGGGTGCCGAATGCGATCTAACGCAGGCAGGGAAGCCTAGAGAAGCGGCAGGTGGAGGCCCGCAATAAGGAAGATCGCCAAAGCGGCGCATCCCATGAAATCTTCCAGCAGCGTGTCCGAACGGCGGAGCGTTTGGGTTGCGGTGTGGATCATAGTGGCCCTCCTTCATATCCGTTTCCACTTTGTTCTCACGCCCTTAACCATTTGGCAAGAACTTTTTGAGAACGAAACGAATACAAACGGCGCTATCCGGCGCGGATTAGGCCGATTGCCTTGTCTTGCTCCATCAGCCACAGAAGCGTTCGTGCGGCCCGGCCACGGTCAGTCTCCAAGGCGGGGTCGGCATCCAGAAGGCGGCGTGCATCGGACTGCGCCGTCGCCTGTAGCCCCGCCTGCCGCTCCAGATCTGCGATCCGAAACCTTGGCAGTCCGGATTGTGCATGGCCCAGAACGTCGCCGGCACCGCGGATTGCCAAATCCTCTTCTGCGATCCGAAAACCGTCTTCCGTCTCGCGCAGAACTTCCAGCCGTCTCCGCGCAGTCTCGCTGAGCGCGGGGTCGAACATCAGAAGACAGGTCGACGCTTCGGCACCGCGGCCGACCCGGCCGCGCAACTGGTGCAATTGGGAGAGCCCGAAAATTTCCGCCCTTTCCACCACCATGATGGATGCGTTGGGGACGTTCACACCGACTTCGATCACCGTCGTTGCCACCAGAACGTCCGTTTGGCCCGCGGCGAACTGCGCCATCGCGGCATCTTTCTCGGCCGATGGCATCTGGCCGTGCACCAACCCGACCCGATCTTCCCCCAGCACGGCACGCAATCTCTTGAAACGTTCCTCTGCCGCTGTCAGATCGCTGACCTCGCTTTCGCCGACCAGCGGACAGACCCAATATGCCTGCCTCCCCGCATCAATCGCGCTGCGCAACCTGTTGACGACGGAGTCGTAGCGTTCGGAGGACACGAGTGCCGTTTGAACCGGTGTGCGACCCGGCGGTTTCTCATCCAGGATAGACACGTCCATGTGCCCATATTGCGCCAGGCTCAGGGATCTCGGGATCGGCGTTGCGGTCATCACCAAAGTATCGGGCCGATCCCCCTTCCGGCCCAGCTCAAGCCTTTGGCTGACGCCGAAGCGGTGCTGTTCGTCGATGATTACCAGGCGAAGATCGGCGAACTCGACGTCCGCGCTGAACACCGCATGGGTCCCAATGAGGATTCCGACCTCACCTGCCTTCAGCGCCTGTAGTTTCGCGCCCCGGTCCGCCCCCTTGTCGCGCCCCGTCAGAAGGGCCAGCGAAACATTTGCCGCTTGGGCCAGCGGCGCAAGACTCTCGAAATGCTGCCGGGCGAGGATCTCCGTCGGGGCCATCAGAACGCCCTGCCCGCCCGCCTCGACCGCCGCGACCAACGCCATGAGCGCAACAAGCGTTTTTCCCGATCCGACATCGCCTTGCAGAAGCCGCCCCATTTGCTGATCAGAGGCCATGTCGCGCGTGATCTCGGATACGGCGCGCTCTTGGGCGGCCGTCGGTCGATATGGCAACGCCGCCCGGATCTGCCGTGACAAGCGTCCCGTTGACACGCTCGCCCGTCCCTTCCGGGCGCGCCGGTCGGCGCGGATCAGCGATAGGGTCAACTGGTGGGCAAACAACTCGTCATAGGCCAGACGCATCCGCGCTGGCGCCGAGGCCGACAGATCGTGATCTGTCTCGGGCGCATGGGCAAGCAGCAAGGCATCCCGCCAGTTGGGCCAACCCTCCCGCGCCATGACACCGGGGTCGGACCATTCCGGCAGTTTCGGCGCCCTGTCGACCGCGGCGGATACCGATTTGGCGATAGTTTTCTGCGTCAGTCCCGCGGTCAGGGGGTAAACGGGTTCGAAGTCCGGGATCTGGTCGCGTTCCTCGGGCCGGAGGACATAATCGGGATGCGCCATTTGGCCGATCCCGTCGAACAGTTCGATCTTGCCGGAAACGATCCGGCGGTGCCCGGTTGGCAGCATCCGTTCCAGCCAATCGCCGCGCGCGTGAAAAAATACCAGTTGAAATCCGGTTCGTGCATCTTCCACCTCGATCCGGGTCGGACCACGGCCAGCTGGCGGACGATGACGACCGATCGTGACTTCGACCGTGACCGTGGCGGGAAGCGTTGCCTCGCGGATCGACGAGACGCAGCTGCGGTCAATTCCGGAATGTGGCAACGTGAACAGAAGGTCACGCGGTGTCGTGATCTTCATCTGAGCCAATGCCTGCGCGCCTTTCGGGCCAATACCCGGCAGGGTGGTCAGATCCGCAAACAGCGGATACAGGATTTCCGGGCGGCTCATGCCCCGCCGATCAGCGTCAGCCACCCGTCTTCGTCGATCACATCGACGCCCAGATCGGCAGCTTTCTTTGCCTTCGACCCGGCTCCGGGTCCTGCGATAAGAAGATCCGTCTTTGCCGAGACCGAGCCGGAGACTTTCGCTCCTAGGGCTTCCGCCCTGGCCTTTGCCTCAGGGCGGCTCATCTTTTCCAAAGTCCCTGTGAAAACAAGCGTCTTGCCGGCAACGGGGCTGTCTTCAAGCTGTGGAAGATCGGCGTCCTCTACCGTAATCAGTCGCATCAGGCGGTCGATCGAGGCCATTTCGTTTTCTTGCGCGAAGGTCGTTACCGAGGATTTGGCCAAAACGGTTCCAACCCCGTCAATCGCCATAAGATCGTCCCAGGCTGGTCCGTCTTGCGCGGATGCTTCTTCCATCCCCGTGCGGAATTGCTGCCAAGATCCGTAGTGCAGTGCAAGAAGACGCGCATTCGTTTCCCCCACGTGGCGAATCCCCAATGCGAAGATAAAGCGGTTCAGGGGGATGGAACGGCGCGCGTCTATTGCCTCGAAAAGGTTGCGCGCAGAGGTTTCACCCCACCCCTCACGGTTCTTCAACTGACGGGGCTGGTCGGGGCCGTACCGTTCCTTGAGGGTGAAAATTTCGGCAGGCTCGGTGATCCAACCGTCGCGGTAAAACTCCTCCACCAGCTTTGCGCCCAAGCCGTCAATGTCGAACGCGGCACGCGATACGAAATGCTTCAGCTTTTCGACGGCCTGCGCGGGACAGATCAGACCGCCCGAGCAGCGTCGAACCGCATCCCCCGCTTCCCGAACAGCTGCGGAGCCGCATTCCGGACAGGTCTCCGGGAACATGAATGGCGCGGCATCCTCCGGCCGGCGGCTTACGTCCACCGCGGCAATCTTTGGAATGACATCCCCCGCGCGGTAAACCTGAACCCAGTCCCCCTCGCGGATATCCTGCCCATCTCGGATCGGATCGCCGCGGGAGTCGCGGCCCGCGATGTAATCCTCGTTATGCAGCGTGGCATTCGAGACGACGACCCCACCGACCGTCACGGGCTGAAGCCGAGCTACCGGGCTCAATGCTCCGGTGCGGCCGACCTGGATCTCGATCCGTTCCAGGCGCGTCCATGCCAATTCGGCCGGGAACTTGTGCGCGGTCGCCCAACGGGGTGTCGTTGACCGAAATCCAAGTCGGCGTTGTTGGTCCAAATCGTCCACCTTGTAGACGACGCCGTCGATATCATACCCCAGCGCACTGCGCCGTTCTTCAATCAGCTTATAATGATCAAGCATCTGGTCGATTGTTTCACAGCGCCGTGTCAGATCGTTGATCGGAAAACCCAGATCCGCCAACCGCGCCAAGGCGTCGACCTGCGTTCCGGCCAGGGGAGCCGAAAGTTCGCCCCAGCCATAGGCGAAGAACCGTAATGGTCGGCTTTCCGTAATCGCCGGATCAAGCTGGCGCAGCGATCCCGCAGCGGCATTGCGCGGGTTAGCGAATGTCTTCCCCCCCTGCGCCTCGGTACGGGCGTTGAGCGCCGCGAAATCGGCGTGGGCCATATAGACCTCTCCCCGAACTTCCAGGATCTCCGGTGCGCCGATCAGTTTTTCCGGGATATCGTTCAGAGTCAGCGCATTGCGCGTTACGTTTTCTCCCACTGCGCCGTCTCCACGGGTGGCGGCATGCACGAGGCGACCGCCTTCGTATCGCAGCGACAGCGACAGGCCGTCGATCTTTGGCTCGGCCGTGACCGCCAGTTCGACATCCTCGGCAATGCCCAGATAGCTGCGGATCGACCGAACGAAATCTGCGGCATCCTCGGCCGAGAATGCATTATCAAGGGACATCATCCGCTGCGCATGACGGATTTTGGAAAATGGCGCAGCCGGTGCGGCACCAACTCGCTCAGATGGAGAGTCTTCCAGTTTCAGCGCCGGAAACCGAACCTCTATCGCGGTATTGCGCCGCTTCAGCGTGTCGTAGTCGGCATCGCTGATTTCGGGGGCGTCTCGGGTGTGATAAGCTGCGTTGGCCTCGGAAATCAGGTCAGCGAGGCGCAGCAACTCGACCTTGGCTTGGTCTTCGGTCAGAACGTCAACCGCAATACTACCGGTCGCACCCTCTTCCGCTGCCACGTCCTCATCCTTTTTGCGATCCGCCTAGGCTGGATTCTAGGCCGCGTCGGGCGTGACGTCCACCCGACCGTTCAGCCCATTGAGGCAACCTGAGGTGCGCGTTCAGAGGATTCGGGTTCGCGAAGAACATAACCGCGGCCCCAAACGGTTTCGATGTGACTATCGCCCCCGGTGGCCTCTGCCAGTTTCTTGCGGAGCTTGCAAATGAATACGTCGATGATCTTTAGTTCCGGCTCGTCCATCCCGCCATAGAGGTGATTGAGGAACATCTCCTTCGTAAGGGTCGTCCCCTTGCGCAGGCTCAACAGCTCCAGCATCTGGTATTCCTTGCCGGTCAGATGCACGGTCTGGCCGTCCACATCGACCGATTTGGAATCAAGGTTCACACAGATTCGGCCGGTTCTGATGACCGATTGCGAATGACCCTTCGATCGCCGGATGATCGCGTGAATGCGCGCGACCAATTCTTCGCGATGGAACGGCTTGGTCAGGTAATCGTCGGCGCCGAACCCGAACCCCTTGATCTTGGTTTCGGTATCGTCGGCACCGGTCAGGATCAGAATCGGGGTGTTAATGCGCGACAGGCGGATCTGCCGCAGCACCTCGTAACCATGCATGTCGGGAAGACCCAGATCCAGTAGGATAAGATCATAGTCATACAGCTTGGCGAGATCGATCCCCTCCTCCCCCATATCGGTGCAATACACGTTGAGGTTGGCGTGATTGAGCATCATCTCGATGCTGCGCGAGGTGGTGGGTTCGTCCTCGATCAAGAGTATGCGCATAGCTCTCTCCGCTTACGGCAGGGTTGAGATCATTTAGCCCGACAAAGATTAATTTCAGGTTACCTAACGCCCAGTTCCCCGGTCAGAAAGACTAAAACACGTTAAGGTTGTCGATACTTTTGTATGCGCGTCGTACGCAACGCAGCCTCACCGAACTGTGAGACGGCTGTGGACCAGCTTTCCAGTTCCTCCTCCGAAATCTCGTAAAGGTCCTGTGCCTCGTCCCGGGAAATCAGGCCTGCTTCGACCGCACGGACAACGGCAGCCTTGCGACTGGCGACCCATCTTCGCGTATTGCGGTCGGGCAGGTCCGCCCGCGTCATCATGGTCCCGTCGGGCAGAACGACCGATCTGGGCCCCGACACCTTCTTGATATACATTCCAACATCCCCATGTCCGCCTAAGCCCTGTAAACTTGGACCGAATGCGTTTAAGGAGGGTGAAAGTGGGACCTGAGAATACATGGTATTTTCATTTATTGTTCTTGCTTCAGTCCAACCCCGGAGGCCATTTCATGGCGCTTGATTCCCAGCCGGTGAACTCACTTGGCTTCGCAAAACCGCCCGCAGATACGCGCGTCGTCGTGGCGATGTCGGGCGGAGTGGACTCGTCTGCGGTCGCCGCCGAATTGGCCAGCCAAGGGTACGACGTCGTCGGAATTACGTTGCAATTGTACGATCACGGGGCCGCGCTGGCGAAGAAGGGTGCCTGTTGCGCCGGACGGGACATTCACGATGCACGGCGAGTCGCCGAATCGATGGGCTTTCCGCATTACGTGCTGGACTACGAGAACAAGTTCCGCGAATCGGTGATCGACGAGTTCGCCGATAGCTATCTCGCAGGTGCCACGCCCGTGCCCTGCATCAGGTGCAACGAACGCGTGAAGTTCCGCGACCTTCTGGAGACAGCGAGGGATCTCGATGCGGACTGCATGGCGACCGGTCACTATATACAACGCAAAGATGGTCTTCGCGGCCCCGAACTTCACCGCGCCGTCGACGAGGTCCGCGACCAAAGCTACTTCCTGTTCTCGACCACGGCCGAGCAACTGTCGTATTTGCGGTTCCCGCTTGGGCATCTGAAAACCAAGGCCGACACCCGGGCGCTGGCTGCGAAGCATGGTCTGGGGGTGTCCGACAAGCCCGACAGCCAGGATATCTGCTTCGTGCCGAACGGCGACTACGCCTCGGTCATAGAGAAACTGCGGCCTGGCGCTGCCGATCCGGGTGAAATCATTCACGCCGACGGTCGAGTCCTGGGCACGCATTCCGGCGTCATCCATTATACCGTCGGCCAGCGCCGGGGCCTTGGGATCGGCGGCCTGTCGGAGCCTCTTTACGTCGTCAAACTCGATGTCGAGGATCGGCGTGTCGTGGTCGGTCCGAAGGAAATGCTGTCGACCCGGATCGTCCCGGTGAGGGAAATCAACTGGCTGGGTGATGAGCCTTTCACATCCCGGCGCGAATGGAACCTCAGCGTCAAGGTGCGCTCGACTCGCCCGCCCCGCGAGGCGATCGTGCGGCCCGTTTCGGGCACGGAGGCCGAGGTGGAACTGTTCGTTCCCGAAGAAGGCGTCTCCCCCGGGCAGGCTTGTGTGTTCTATGCGCCCGAAGGCAGTCGTGTCTTCGGCGGCGGCTGGATTCACCGGGGGTGAGGGGCTTGCGTCCCCGTCCGACGTAGCGCAATCAGACCGCATGAGCGCCATACTGTGCATCGGCAGCGTCCTTTGGGACGTCATCGGACGGACGCCCGCGCACATGGCGCTGGGGTCGGACGTGCCGGGACATATCGTGCGCATTCCGGGCGGTGTGGCGATGAACGTCGCAATGACGTTTGCCAGGCTCGGGATTGGCTGCGACTTGCTGACCGCCGTCGGAAACGACTTCGAGGGGGCCGCGCTACTGAACGAAGCCCGACAGCGCGGGATCGGCTGCGGCAACGTCTATGTTTCCGAGGATTTGCCCACCGATCAGTACATGGCGATCGAGGGGGGCAACGGTCTGGTGGCGGCCATCGCGGATGCCCATTCGCTGGAAAAAGCGGGCGACAAGATCCTGGCGCCTCTATTGGACGGCCGTATCGCCACCGAGGATGATCCTTTCAGCGGTGTCGCGGCCCTGGATGGAAACCTGTCCGAGGGGCTCCTGGCGCGCATCGCGTCGGGCCCTTGGCTGGCCCGCGCCGATCTGAGGATCGCGCCGGCCTCGCCGGGCAAGGTTCTTCGCCTCGTTCCGCTTTTGGCCATGGCGAACGCGACATTCTACGTGAACCTCGAAGAAGCCGGCGCGCTGCTCGGGGGGCCGCAAGCCGATGCCCGGACGGCAGCCGCGGCACTTGCGCATCGCGGAACGGCGCGGGTTCTGGTGACAAACGGGGGCCAACCGGCTGCGCTGGCCGAGGGAGATTCGGTGGTGGATGCAGCCCCCCCTGACGTTCTCGTAACCCGGATCACCGGGGCGGGTGACACTTTCATGGCGGCGCATATTGCAGCCGAACGCTCCGGGCTTGCCGGGGCCGACGCACTGGCCTCGGGTTTGCGCGCCGCCGCGCATTACGTATCAGGAGACGTAACGACATGAGCGGCCCCCTTGTTCTAACGGACGAAATCCGCAGCGCGCTCGAATCCAGGGCGCCAGTCGTCGCGCTGGAAAGCACGATTATCACGCACGGCATGCCGTGGCCCCAGAATTTCGAAACGGCCCGCCGTGTCGAACAGGAGGTTCGCACGCACGGGGCAGTACCCGCGACCGTGGCCGTGCTCGAGGGTACGCTGCATGTCGGGCTCAATGACCGGCAACTAGCCGACCTCGCCCAGGCCCGGGGTGTCGCCAAGCTCAGCCGCGCCGATCTTCCGGTTTGCATGGCCACGGGGGGCACGGGTGCGACGACGGTCGCGGCCACGATGATCGCGGCCCGTCTGTCAGGGATAGAGGTCTTTGCAACCGGTGGTATCGGCGGGGTCCATCGCGGCGCGGAACGCAGCTTCGATATCTCGGCTGACCTCAGAGAGTTGTCGGAGACCCCGGTCACGGTCATCGCGGCCGGGGCTAAGGCCATTCTCGATTTGCCGAAGACGTGGGAGGTGCTGGAAACCCTGGGCGTCCCGGTCATCGCGGTGGGGCAGAACGTCCTGCCCGCCTTCTGGTCCAGAACCTCGGACCATGCCGCGCCGCTGCGGCTGGATCGTGCAGCCGATATTGCCGCGGCGCATGTCATGCGCGGGGCGATGGGTCTTCAGGGTGGGCAACTGATCGCCAATCCGATCCCCGAGGCTGACGAAATTCCCGCGTCGGAACTGTCCACCGCCATCGATACCGCCCTTGCCGAAGCCGAATCGCAAGGCATCCACGCCAAAGACGTAACGCCGTTCCTACTGGCGCGAATCTTCGACCTGACGGGCGGGCGGTCGCTCGAAGCGAATATCGCACTGGTGCTCAACAATGCTCGCCTTGGCGCAGGTGTCGCCCGTGAAATCAGCTCCATTCGCCAGGAAATCGCAAGCGGCGCAAACGCATCATTGTAGCGTTCCCGTGGGCAGCATATCTCCTGCTGCATGAGCACCGACTCCAATCCCGCCAAGACCCGCCGCGTCGGAATGTTCGGCCGCATACGCGCGAACTTCCTGACTGGTCTTGTGGTGATTGCCCCGATCGGCCTGACGATCTGGCTGATCTGGGCGGTGATGGGGTGGGTCGACAGTTTCGTTCTTCCCTTCGTCCCGAACCGCTTCAAGCCCGAGCAGTACATCGGAATCAACCTGCGTGGCGTCGGGGTGATCTTCTTTCTTCTGTTCACCGTCGTCATCGGGTGGCTGGCGAAGGGCTTCATCGGCCGGTCTCTTCTGCGCTGGGCCGAAAATCTGGTGGACCGTACGCCTGTCGTCCGATCTGTCTATTCCGGGCTGAAGCAGATTGCCGAAACGGTTTTCGCCCAGTCCGAGACGAGCTTCGACAAGGCGGTCCTGGTCGAATACCCACGACGCGGCTTGTGGGCCATCGCCTTCGTCTCGACAGATGCAAAGGGCGAAATCGCCGAAGCCATACCGACCACGGATGACAAGGTTTCGGTCTTCCTGCCGACGACGCCGAACCCGACAAGCGGATTCCTTCTGTTCGTCTCACGCTCCGAGTTGATCGAACTCGACATGAGTGTCGAGGATGCCGCGAAGTTGGTTATCTCGGCCGGGCTGGTCTATCCGCACGACAAGACGATTCAGGAACCGCGTGGCCGGATCGCGGCGGAATAGACGACACCCTTCAATCGTACATCTCGGACAGATCGACGCTGGATCGTTCGCCCACATTGCCCAGATCGGCATCGATGAAACGTTGTGCGGCGGCCCGACCCGCCTTGAACAACCGTTCGACCAGAATGGCCGAGGGAATGATCTTCGTCGCCACCGACAAGTTCCGCATCAGCTCGTCATCGGCGATCATGTGGACACGCACATAGCTCATCGTGCCTTCGGGAATGGCGCCGCGTTCGATCAGCCGCTGCACGAACCGGATTGCGCGCAAGTCCCGCAAAAGGGACGAATTAAAGGATATCTCGTTGATTCTGTTCTGGATTTCATGGGCCGTATACGGCAGATTTTCGCGCAACAGGGGATTGATGTTCACGATCACCACGTCGTCCGGCAGATGATCTTCGTAAAGCGGGAACAGCGCGGGATTGCCGGTATACCCGCCATCCCAGTAGGCCTCTCCCTCGATCTCCACTGCCTGGAATACCGTCGGAAGGCACGCGCTGGCCAGAAGGGCGTCGGGGGTGATCCCTTCACCATTGAAAAGACGTATCTTTCCCGTTCGAACGTTTGTCGCGCAGACATGCAGCTCGGGCCCGGCATCCGAGCAGATCTCGTTAAAGCGCATGTCCTCGACGATGGGCCGAAGCGGATTACGGTAGAACGGCCCCAACGCATAAGGCGAGGTAGCCTGGGACACCATATCGCTCATCGCGTAGAAAGAGGAGTGTTCGATCGCTTTGGAAATCGCCGCCGTCGTCGGCGCAAATGGCGATAACCACGTCGCGATCTTGAAATCGCGGACCCCCAAAACCCGCGCCCAGAGCCAGGCAAGATTCTCTTTCGCCGCGGCGCGCCCTCCGGTCGCCAGTCCCGCTTTCATCGCCGCGCCGTTCAAGGCACCTGCCGACGTCCCCGAGATTCCCGCAATCTCGATCTCTTCGCAATCGAGCAAAGCGTCAAGCACGCCCCAGGTGAAAGCGCCATGGGCACCGCCGCCCTGAAGGGCCAGATTGATCTGCTTGACCATGTTTACTTATCCCATAGGTGCTGCGCCGCTGCTGCGTATCCCCGGCGTCGTATCCCGTTCAGCAGCGCGCCCACATAAGGGCACGCCAGTGTCGCCTGCGTCAACGCGCGGTCCAGCCCCCGTCGACCGAGATTGTCGTCCCCGTGATCTGCGCCGCCGCGTCCGAGCATAGGAACGTGGCGATCCCGCCGATCTGTTCGGTCGTGGCGAACTCCTTCGATGGCTGCCGTTCAAGGATGACTTCCTTGATCGCCGTTTCGCGATCCATGTCGTATTTCTGCATGGTGTCGGGAATCTGATCCTCGACCAGCGGGGTCATCACGTAGCCCGGACAGATGGCGTTTGCGGTGATCGGATCCTGCGCGGTTTCCAGCGCCGTGACCTTGGTCAGACCCACAACCCCGTGTTTGGCCGCGACATAGGCCGACTTGTAGGGGGACGCACGCAGTCCATGGGCAGAAGCCAAATTTATGATCCGCCCCCAGCCGTTCTGTCGCATCATGGGAACAGCCACGGCCATGGTGTGAAACGCCGAGCTCAGCATGATGGCGATGATCGCGTCCCATTTTTCGGTCGGAAACTCCTCGATCGCAGCCACGTGCTGGATCCCCGCGTTGTTCATCAGTATGTCGCACCGTCCGGCCTTTTCGATCAGCGCCCGTGCCTCGTCCCCCTTGGACAGATCGGCCTTGATATAGCGCGCCGTGACCCCGTGGGTGCGCCCGATATCCTCGGCCAGCTTGTGATCTTCGTCCCGCTCGGTGAACGAGTTCAGCACCACGTCCGCCCCGGCTTTCGCAAGTTCGGTCGCGACGCCGAGCCCGATCCCCGAGTTCGATCCGGTGACGACGGCGGTCTTGCCCTTGAGATCCATGATATGCTCCCACGTGATGGATTAAGCGGGGATACTGACGCGAGCGCCCCGCAACTGCAAAAACGATGTGTGCCTACACGGTTCCGTGATTTTGTCAGCGACACGAAGTGCTTGCGGTCCAAGGTTGATTCTGAAAGGGGAATGGCGCAACTTAAGCGGGAAATCGCTGATCGGACCATTTGTATCGGGCAAAAAAAACGCCCGCACGAAGCGGGCGTTAAGTCATTGAGGCAGGTTTCATACAGGCAAGAAACCTATCGAGCAGTGACCCCTGTATACGCCGATTCCTTTGGACTGCAAAGGTTAAAGTTGAATACCGGGCACTTACCCCGATAACTTGATCCCCAATTCAACCTGATCAGGGCAACATATCATGAGTTTGGAAACAGTCCGCCTTTGGCACGTCGGCCGCAGGGCATTGCTGGCGATCGCCCTGTCTGCCGGTACGGCCACGGCCGAGCCCAGCCACGGCGTCGCCATGTTCGGAGAGCCGGCCCTGCCCGAGGATTTCGAGTCCTTGCCCTACGCCAACGCTGACGCGCCCACCGGGGGCCGTGTCGTTCAGGGCGAGGTCGGGTCCTTCGATTCCCTCAACCCCCACATCTTGAAGGGAAATGTCCCCTGGCAATTGCGCTTTCTTGCGCATGAGACGCTGATGGGGCGGTCTTGGGACGAACCCTTCACCCTTTACGGTCTTCTTGCCGAAACGGTCGAGGTGGCCCCGGATGGAAGCTGGGTCGAGTTCCACCTGCGTCCCGAAGCGCGGTTCTCCGATGGCGGTCCCGTAACGGTCGAGGACGTGCTGTGGTCCTACGAAACGCTGGGGACCGAGGGGCATCCGCGCTATCGCGGCGCTTGGCAGAAAGTCGCTGAAGCCGAAGCCGTGGGCGAACGCGGGGTCCGATTCACGTTCAACGAACCCGACCGCGAGCTTGCCCTGCTGATGGGCATGCGCCCGATTCTGAAAAAAGCACAGTGGGAGGGACAGGAATTCGCCGAATCAGGGCTCGAAACGATCCCGATCTCTTCGGCGCCCTATGTCATTTCGGACTACGAGCCCGGTCGCTTCGTGACGTTGACCCGTGACCCCGATTACTGGGGCGACGATATCCCCTTCATGCAGGGTCAAGCCAATCTCGATGAAATACGGATGGAGTTTTTCGGCGACGGCACCGCCATGTTCGAAGCCTTCAAGGGTGGCGTTCTGAACATCTTCCGCGAAACGAATGCCGAGAAGTGGGCGACGCAGTTCGACTTTCCCCGCGTTCAGTCCGGCGATGTCGTCCTGTCCGAGATCCCGCATGAGCGTCCTTCCGGGATCACCGGCTTGGTGATGAATACAAGGCGCCCGATTTTCGATGACTGGCGCGTGCGCGAAGCATTGATCACGGCGTTCAACTTCGACTTCGTGAACCAGACCTTGAACGGAGGGGGACTGCCCCGGATCACATCCTATTTTTCGAACTCCGACCTTGCGATGGATCACGGCCCCGCCGAAGGCCGCGTGGCAGAGCTTCTGGCCCAGTACGAAGGCGAGGTGCTTCCCGGCGCGATAGAGGGCTACGCCCTGCCCGAAAGCGACGGAACCGAGCGCAACCGCAGCGCTCTGCGCCGCGCTCGCGGCCTGATGCAGGAAGCCGGCTGGACCGTGGGCGAGGATGGAGTCCTGCGCAACGAAGACGGCACCCCCTTTACCTTCGAAATCCTGCTGACCCAAGGCGCGAACGAGCCGCAGCAGGTGGTGGATCTCTTCTCCTCGTCGCTGGAGCGATTGGGGATTCAGCCGCAGATCACCACTGTCGACTCTGCCCAGTTCACCGAACGGACCAACCAGTTCGATTTCGACATGACCTGGTACACCCGCGGCAACTCCCTCAGCCCCGGCAACGAACAGCTGCTGTATTGGGGGTCCGAGGCTGCGGATCAGGAAGGCAGCCGCAACTGGATGGGCGTGAAAAGCCCTGCCATCGACGGCCTGGTTCAGACCATGCTGACGTCCGAAAGCCAGGAAGACTATGTGGCGGCGGTGAAAGCCCTCGACCGGGTGCTGACGACGGGCCGCTATGTCATCCCCGTCTGGTACAACCCCGTCAGCTATATTGCCCATGATGCGAACCTCCAGCATCCCGAAACGATTCCGGCCTATGGCGACTGGCTGGGCTTCCTGCCGGAGGTCTGGTGGTATGAAGAAGACTAGCGCGCTTGCCGCCGCGGCCGCGCTAGGTCTGTCCGGCTGCGCCGCGGTTCAGGTTCCGGTCAAGGCCGCGGGCACCGTGGCCGGCACCGGTCTGAGCGCGGCCGGTCATGCCGTTCTTCTGGTCACGCGCGACACCTCGATCCTTCGGTAGGAACATCGGAGCGGCCGGCGGGTTGATCTGACGGGACAATCCAAAGGAACGCGAAGATGAAATGGAATGCCGTCCAGTCGAACTGGCCCGCCTTTACCGAAGCACTGATGCAGCGCTTCCCCGCCACGGAAGAGAATGACCTTCTGACCCTTGAGGGCGACCGGGACCGTCTGGTCGCCTACATCGCCGAACGCGAGGGATTGGCCCCCGCCGAGGCTGAGCGTCAGGTGACCGAATGGACCCAGGGTGCCGTCCCGGCCGATGTCGCGATGGATGAAACGCGCGACAATGAGAATGTCCGCGCCTCGGCCGCGCATATCGGTGTGAACGAGGATGTCTATTCCGACGACCGCGACTTCGGCGACCGTGAGGATAATCCCGAACGCCCCATCGGCCGCACAACCTGATCTTGTGCTCGCTGCGCGGCAGATCCCCGGCGGTTCGGACCATCGGGGGTCTTGTCGTTTTATCCCAGACCCATCCGTTTCCGCACCAACTCCGCCTTGTAGGGTCGGTGATCAACGCCCTATCCTGACGCGATGCGTGCCGTTTCCCTGACCGAGCCCCTGCCGCCGCCGCCACGCCCGTTCAACATGGCGGCACACGTCTTGCGTCATGCCGGCCGCTTGGCTGAAAAGCCCGCCCTCGTGCAGCCCGACGGCGACATCTGGACCTTCGGCTCCCTCTTGCGGGCCGTTCAGGGAACCGCGTCCGGGCTTCTTTCCCTCGGCTTGAAACCAGGGGACCGGGTTGCGCTGAGGCTGGGCAACACGGTCGACGTACCAATCGCCTACCTGGGCGCCCTCGCCGCAGGTCTGGTTCCGGTCCCGACCTCGGCCGCTTTGACAGCCTCGGAAATCACGCCCATGACTCGCGCCCTGAACGCGCGCCTTGTTGTGGCGTCAGACAAGATCGCCTTGCCGGACGCCCCCGAGATTCCCGTCCTGTACGACACCGACCTGCGACGGTTCCGGACGCTCCCGTCTGCCCCCTTCCACATGGGCGACCCCGAGCGGCCGGGATACATCGTCTTCACCAGCGGAACGGGGGCCTCTCCCCGCGGGGTGATCCACGCCCATCGCGCCGTCTGGGCGCGGCAAAGCATGATCGCCCACTGGGCCGCGATGACGCAATCAGATCGCGTCCTGCATGCCGGGACCTTCAACTGGACCTACACAATGGGAACCGGCCTCATGGATCCTTGGTCTGTCGGGGCAACCGCGATCATTCCCAACCCGGACATGGTTACGACCGAATTCGCTACGCTGATCGCGGACCAGTCTGCTACGATTTTGGCCGCTGTTCCCGGCATTTACAGGCGACTTCTCGATCGGGGCACCGGCCGCTTCCCGGCCCTGCGGCACGGCCTATCGGCAGGCGAAAAACTGCCCGAGACCATTCGGGCGGCTTGGCGCACCGCGACGGGGACCGAGATCCACGAAGCCTACGGTCAGAGCGAATGCTCGACTTTCATTTCCGGCGCACCCCACGCACCTGCTCCGCCGGGCAGTCTGGGCCGGGCGCAGCCGGGCCGGCGGGTGGCGATCCTCGCCCCGGATGGCCCCGTGGGCCGGGGCGAGGTCGGGGCGCTTGCGGTCGCCCGTGGCGATCCGGGGCTGATGTTGGGCTATCTCGACGAACCTGATGATGCGATTTCGGGGGAGTGGCGCAAGACGGGCGATCTCGCCTCGATGGACGACGACGGATGGATCACCTATCTGGGCCGGGACGATGATGTGATGACCGCGGGGGGCTATCGAGTCTCGCCCTTGGAGATCGAGGGCGTCGCCCTTGGCGTCGAAGGCGTGAAAGAAGCAGCCGCCTTCGAGCTTGAGGTCAAGCCGGACGTCCGCGTGATCGCGCTGGCGTATATCGCGGACGGCGATCGGGAGGACCAGCTGACCGCTGCGTTCGCATCGCATCTGGCGGGCTACAAGCGCCCCCGTATTCTGGAGCGGCGGGACACCCTGCCGCGCAACCCGAACGGCAAGCTGCAACGACGTCTGCTGCGGGACGGCGGCAGCGCCCCGAGGAAGGAGTGACGATGAAACTGGATATCCTGTCCGACCCGATCTGCCCATGGTGCTATATCGGCAAGGCAAACCTCGACACCGTGCTGTCCGAACGCCCCGATCACCCGTTCCAGATCGAATGGCACCCCTTCCAGTTGAACTTCGACATGCCGAGTGAGGGGATCGACCGGCGCACCTACATGGAAGCGAAGTTCGGCGGCCGTGAAGGGGCAGCCAAGGCCTATGCCCCGGTGGTCGAAGCGGCCGAGGCAGCAGGCCTCGACATCGCGTGGGAGAAGATCGAGCGAACGCCGAACACCTTGGACGCCCATCGGCTGATCCACTGGGCCGGGATCGAAGGGCGGCAGACCGCCGCCGTCTCGGCTCTGTTCGACGCGTATTTCCAGCGCGGCGAGGATATCGGGCAGCACGAGGTCTTGGCGAATATCGCCGAACGGATCGAAATGGATCGCGACATGGTACTGCGTCTACTGGGCACGACAGCCGACCGCGCCGATGTCGCCGCCCGCGATGCCCATGCCCGCGAGCGTGGGGTGACGGGTGTGCCGACCTTCGTCGTCGGCGAACGTCATGCCGTACCGGGCGCGCAACCACCTGAATTGTGGCGCCGCGTTCTGGACGATATCGCGGCGGCCTGACCGGGGAATAGCCCTAGCAGGGGGCGGAGCACAGACTTTCGCACGGGATGCCGTCATTGTCGCCGTCCCGCGCCCGGTCGCCGCAGACCAGAAGGGCGTGGCACGCTTCGGCACACGACCTCATCTGTCCGCAGGTGCGCCCGCAGGTGAAGGCCTGCGCCGTCAGAAACGGCGCGAACGGCGTTTCGGACACACGTGGCAAGGGTTCGGCCACCAAGGGGGATGCCAGAAGCCCGGACAGGGCGAGGATCGCGATACGCATGTGAAAACGTTAACGAAAGGTTAACGCCATGCAACGGGATTCGCCGCGCCCTACCCGCTTTTGCGCTTCGTGGCCCCCTGCCCCGATTTCGCGTCCTTCGCATACCGCGCCAAGTCCTGCGCGATAGCGAAGCTTCCCTTGATCTTCTCGCTGTCCTTCTGCCAGTCGCGGGGGACGACGATCTTGTTGTCCTTTACCTTGGCCAAGTCGTTCTGCGCCTGAATGAACTTCACCAGCCCCTCGGGCGAGGCGAACTTGTCGTTGTGGAACTGGATCGTCGCGCCCTTGGGGCCCGCGTCCAGCTTGGCGATGCCGGCGCGCTTGCACTCGGCCTTGATTCGCACGACCAGAAGAAGCGTGTTCACCTCCTTCGGCAATTCGCCGAAGCGGTCGATCAACTCGGCGGCGAAGCCCTCCAGTTCGACCTTGGTGGTCAGGTCGGACAGGCGGCGATAGAGGCCCAGCCGGACATCCAGATCGGGGACGTAGTCCTCGGGGATCAGGACCGGCACGCCCATGTTGATCTGCGGGCTCCAGTCGCTGTCGCCAAGCTCGACCACGCCTTCCAGTTCACCCGATTTCAGCTTGGCGATCGTCTCTTCCAGCATGGACTGGTACAACTCGTACCCGACTTCCTTGATCTGGCCCGACTGTTCTTCGCCCACGAGGTTGCCGGCCCCCCGTATGTCGAGGTCCTGGCTGGCCAGCGTGAACCCCGCGCCGAGGCTGTCGAGGCTGCCCAGAACGCGAAGGCGCTTTTCGGCCGTCGCCGTCAGCTTGCCCCGCGGTTTCGTCGTCAGATAGGCATAGGCGCGCGTCTTGGCGCGGCCCACTCGTCCGCGGATCTGGTAAAGCTGGGCAAGCCCGAACATGTCGGCCCGCCAGACCACCATCGTGTTGGCCGTGGGAATATCCAGGCCCGATTCCACGATGGTGGTGGCAAGCAGCACGTCGTACTTGCCGTCATAATAGGCGTTCATCCGGTCATCCAGTTCGCCCGCCGCCATCTGACCGGTGGCGGTGATATAGCTGATCTCGGGCACCTCGGTCTTCAGGAACTCCTCAAGCTCGGGCAGGTCCTTGATCCGGGGAGCCACGATGAACGATTGTCCGCCACGGTAATGCTCGCGCAGTAGCGCCTCGCGCACCGTGACCGCGTCGAACTCGCTGACGTAGGTGCGGATCGCCAGGCGGTCGACGGGGGGTGTCCCGATGATCGACAGGTCCCGCACGCCGGTCAGCGAAAGTTGCAACGTCCGTGGGATCGGCGTGGCGGTCAGCGTCAGGACGTGGACATCAGAGCGCAGGGATTTCAGCCGCTCCTTGTGGGAGACGCCGAAATGCTGCTCCTCGTCGATGACCAGCAGCCCGAGGTTCTTGAACTTCACGCCCTTGGACAGAAGCGCGTGCGTGCCGATGACGATGTCGCAGGTGCCTTCGGTGATCCGCTGGCGGGCCAGCTTGGCATCCTTGTCCGAAACGAACCGCGACAGCTGGCGCACCTCGACCGGGAAACCGCGGAAGCGGTCGGCAAAGGACTTGTAGTGCTGGCGCGCTAGCAGCGTCGTGGGCGCGATCACAGCCACCTGAACGCCGGACATCGCGGCGATGAAGGCCGCGCGCATGGCAACCTCTGTCTTGCCGAAGCCCACGTCGCCGACAATCAGTCGGTCCATCGGCACGCCCTTCTCGAGGTCCTCCATCACGTCTTCGATGGCCTTCAGCTGATCCTCGGTCTCTTCGTAGGGAAAACGCGCGCTGAAATCCTCCCACGCGTTCTCGGGCGGCTCTAGAATCGGGGCTTTGCGCAGCAGGCGTTCGGCCGCGATCCGGATCAGGCGGTCCGCGATCTCGCGGATCCGCTCCTTCATGCGGGCCTTCTTGGCCTGCCATGCCCCGCCGCCCAGCTTGTCGAGGATGCCTTCCTCGTGGCCATACCGGCTGAGCAGTTCGATGTTCTCGACCGGCAGATACAGACGATCGCCGCCCTGGTACTCAAGCAGCGCGCATTCATGCGGGCTGCCCGCCGCGGTCACGACCTCCAGCCCGGTGAACCGGCCGACGCCGTGATCGACATGGACCACCAGATCGCCGGGGCTGAGGGATTGCGCCTCGGTCAGGAAGTTTTCGGCCCGGCGCTTTTTCGGTCCCTTGCGCACCAGCCGGTCGCCCAGAACGTCCTGTTCCGAGATGACGGTCAGCTTCTGTTTTTCGTGCGGCCCCTCGAACCCGTGTTCCAGGCCCCAGACCGCAAGGAAAAGACCGCCCTTGCCGTCCGGCACGTCGCGGAAATCGCGGATCGGGGTCGGGCCGTCGACGCCCTCATCCTCCAGAAGGCCGGTCAGGCGTTCGCGCGCGCCCTCGGAATAGCTGGCGACTATGACCTGCCCATCGCGGCGCTTCGTCTTGATATGGTCGGCCAGCGCGCCGAACAGGCTGACATTCTCCTGCTGACGCTCGGGCGAGAAATTGCGTCCGATCCGGCCGCCCGCATCCGCCACGTTCGGCCCGGTGGATTGCGCCAGGGGGTGAAACTGCACGCGGCGGCGATCCGCGACGGCCGCTTCCCAAGCCTTGTCGTTCAGGTAAAGCGACTCGGGCGGCGCGGGTTTGTAAACCGTATCGACCCGGCCCTTCTTGGTCATCGCATCGCGGCGATTGTCGTACTGGTCCGCGATCGTGTCCCACCGCCCCAGACGCGCCGGCGTCACCTGATCGTCCAGCGTGACAGTAACCCCGGGCAGATAGTCGAACAGCGTCTCCAGCTTTTCGTGGAAGAAGCCCAACCAATGTTCGGCCCCGGCGTGCTTCTTCCCGGCGCTGACCGCCTCATACAGGGGATCGTCGGTGCCGGCCGCGCCGAACTCGATCCTGTAATTCTGTCGGAACCGGGTGATCGCCGCCTCGTCCAGGATCAGCTCAGACACAGGGGCAAGCTCGACCTCGCTCAGCTTCTCGGTCGTGCGCTGATTCATCGGATCGAAGCGACGTGCGCCGTCCAGCGTGTCGCCGAACAGGTCCAGCCGCACCGGCGCCTCGTGGCCCGGGGGCCAGACGTCGATGATGCCGCCGCGGATCGCATAGTCTCCGGGCTCCATCACCGTGGGGGCCTGGGTGAACCCCATGCGGACGAGGAAGACGCGCAGCGCCTCTTCGTCCATGCGGTTGCCCACTATGGCGACGAAGCTGGCCTCGCGCAGCGTGTCGCGCGGGGGCAGCTTCTGCGTGGCCGCGTTGACGGTGGTCAGTAGCACGAACCGCTTCGGCATCCCGTGCGTCAGCGCGGCAAGCGTCGCCATGCGTTGGGCCGAGATATCGGCATTCGGACTGACCCGGTCGTAAGGCAGGCAATCCCAGGCCGGGAAGGTGAAAACCGGCAAGCCCGGGTCATAGAACGTAAGCGCTGCCTGCATCGCGGCCAGCCGCTTGTCGTCGCGCGCAACATGCAGGACGGCGCTGCCCTTACCGAGTTCATCGAGGACGAGGCAGGCGTCGAAGCCTTCCGGCGCACCGCCGAGCGTGATTTTCTTGGGGTTTGACATGGCCCGGCTGAGGTAACGGCAGGTACGGCGGTGTCAATGGAAACCGTCGGGTCAGAGTTGTCGTGCACCGAACGTGTCGCAGTCCGTGATCCGGCCGCTGGCATAGCCCGTCGCGAACCAGCTCTGACGTTGCTCGGCGGTGCCATGGGTGAATGTTTCAGGCCGCGGGGTCCGTCCGGCGCCCCGTTGCAGCGTATCGTCGCCGATCTGAGCGGCGGCGTTCATAGCCTCGGCCACGTCGCCTTTCTCGAGGCTGCCGAACCTGTCGTCAGCCTCATGAGCCCAGATCCCGGCGAAGCAATCGGCCTGAAGTTCGACCCGGACCGAGATGGCGTTCGACTGGGCCTCGCTTGCGCTGCGTCGCGCCGCGTTGGCTTGCCCGAGGATGCCCAGCAGGTTCTGGACGTGGTGCGCAATTTCATGCGCCACGACATAGGCGGCCGCAAAATCACCCCCCGCCCCAAGGCGTTGATCCAGCGTCACGAAGAAATCGGTATCCAGATACGCCTTCTCGTCCGCCGGGCAATAAAATGGCCCGGTCGCACCGCTGGCTCCGCCGCAGGGCGAGGATGTCGTTCCCTTGAACAAGACGAGGGTTGCGGGCGTGTAGGGCTCTCCGACCTGCGTATCGAAGAGATCGGCCCACACC
>Ga0114903_1000299_pt1 | contig 32250 bp, 33 predicted proteins | sample MalvirDeepMed_s2_FD_87289 | JGI IMG/M metagenome (GOLD analysis project Ga0114903, IMG submission 87289) | Marine viral communities from the Global Malaspina Expedition - Malaspina viral metaG DeepMed_s2 | ecosystem: Environmental > Aquatic > Marine > Oceanic | place: Mediterranean Sea...
CCTGTCCACACGCCCTCGACCGCAATGTCGAAGACCCGCCTGTCGCTCGGGCCGGAGCCCGGGAAATCATCAGCCTCGATGAGGCGAATGATCCGGTCTCCGACATGGACCTCGCTCGCATCTACATCGTCGATACGGGGCGTCGTGAAGTAGGTGGCCATCGTTATCCCTCGCTCCACCCGAGGGACGCTGCCCCGGGCCTCGAGAGCCACCCGAGACGGATCGCCCGAGGTCCGTCAAGCCTTTCTATCCTGGATCACGCCTCCTAATGCCTTGTTATTATTGTTTTTCGCAAGCGGCTCGGCGGGCTTCGAGGCCCGGCCGAAAATCCCTGCTGGCACGCGTTTTCCTGGGTGCTTCTGCCAGCAAACATTGGGAGATTGGGGGTGGAAGAGAACGTTTTTCGCACGCCGCGGCATTTCGCGTGCGACGCCGCACCCTCCGAACGCACCGACGTTTCGCAACCCAAAAGATCGCTGAAGAATATTGCCGCGAGGGGATGCCAGACGCCCAAGCGGCCTGTGAAGGGCCGTCAGGCGATCAGATTACTGAGACCGATTCGACCTGGCTCATCATTCCAGTCCGTCGGCGATGCGGCTGTCAGTCACCAGGACGTATCCCGGGACCGGTATTCCGGGAGCAGCTCTTCGCCAGCGCTCATCGCTCTCTCGAAGTCCGTGACATGCATGGCTTGCATGCCGGCGCGGCGAGGGCCGTCGATATCCGCCGCACGGCTGTCGCCGACGAAGACGATCCGATCGGGCGGGAGGGCAAGCATCCGAGCAACAGCGGCGTAGAGGGCAAGCTCGGGCTTGATAGTTCCGAGTTCGTACGAAAGCGCGACGGCGTCGGGCGCATCCGGGAGAGCTGCGCGGAGAGGCGGTCCGTACGGAGCGGCCAGGTTGGAGCACACCGCGAGCTTCAGGTTCTTGGCCCGTAGTGCAGCCCAGGCAGCTCTGAAGCCCGGGCGCATGCGGATGGAGTTGGCTTCATCGCGTATGGCGGCTTCAACCCGCGCAAGCACGTCCGCTGGGATCTCGCACCCGAGCAGGACCGGCCAGTCCGGCGTCGCACGGTCTTCGCGCATCAGGCGCCGCGCGCACTCTCGCCGCGCCATCGGCGGGAGCGCCCGCAGGAGCGTCCGATACGGATCGCGGCGGTCGGCGATCTCGACCAGCGCGCCGAACGCATCGAAGCAGACGGCCATCGGAGGCGGGTTCCCCCTTCTCATTGCGCGGTCATGCAAAGTCCGATCGCTGCACTCTGGATACCATTCCGTTCGCTACGCATGAAATTACGGGTACTCGGGATACAAAGCGGCAAGCACCGCGCAGCGCAATTGGATTGCTGGGGCATCGTGTAAAATTCATAGGGTGTTCTCGGCTTGGTACTCCGTGAGCCAGCCGTCCGATAGGCGTCAGCGCTGAACGCATATCCAGTCCAGTTCATTTCGATCCACGTGTAGAGAGAGTTGCCGCCCTTTGGCGGCTTGGGCCTTCCCATGCCTTGCTTCCGCACCCGGCGCCCTCAAATCCTCATCGGTGACCGACTCCACACAAGCTATGTGATCCTGAGTATCGCCGGGGATAGTATGGGAGGCAGTGAACGGCCCTTACCTGCCATTCACCGTCGTTCTCAATGCCGCAGCGCAGTCCGCCGAACCGGCCGTTCGCTGCGATCGCAAGATCAAGGCGGCCTCGAACTCACACTTTGCGGGATAGAGTGGCCTTTCGCCGCGCCATGCACGAACGCCCGCTCGCACCGTTTGGTGGTACTCAGTGAGCAGCCTCAAGGCTAATGCCCGCTACTCATAGGGCGGGCACGACGACTTCGAGGTCGGGGAACCGATTGACGAAGTCCCTATCGTTGAAGGTGACGAGCGCGAGACCGTGGGCCTGCGCAAGCGCGCCGATCATGAAGTCAGGCAGCACGCCGTCCTTCTTTCCCTCGCCCTTCGCGCGTTTGTAGCCTAGATACGTCTGCCCAGCATGGTAGAGCGCCTCATCGTCATCCGAGGAAAGTCGGTCGATGCCTAGCTCGTCCAGGGCCGTCCGCAGCGCCACAGCGGAGGTCATGCCGATGGAGGCCTCCGCAAAAATCACGTCGGTGACAAAGACCATCCCGGTAGTCTTGTAGCGCTGGAATGCGGCAAGTGCGGCGGCATGACGCGGCGTTTCCTGACCAAGCAGATCAATAAGCGCCGAGGTGTCGAAGCAGGCGGAAAGTGCTGGCAATCAGTCCCTCGTCAACGCCGTTATTTCGTCCGACGTCATCGTCGGTGCGATCTGAAGGTCCCGTAGACGGCTCAGCGCCCGAAGTGATGCGTCCCGTACAAATGCATCCGGCTCGAAGCACTGCATGGCGTCGTAGTCGAGATGACTGAACGATGCGTCCAGGACGTCGAAGCTTGCATCAACGCCGGGCGGGAGCGCCTTAGGCGCACGGGGCAGCTTCTTGTCGACGATGCCGAAGGGTCGCGGATCGTTCGTTCTTCCCGTGGACAGCGCGTTCTCGGACGCAGCGAACCGGCCCGCTCCATGGACCGAAACGAACACCTCGAGCGCACGTTCAAGGGCGTAGCGCTTTTCGACCGACGGGCCGCCTGTTAGGTCGAGGAAGCCGAACTCGGCAAAGGCCTCGTGCAGCGACGGCAACGTCACGCGCCGTGCGATACCGGCCCGGCTGAATCGATCGGCTGCGAGGAAGGTTGCGTTCATCCACCAGCGCTCGATGCGGCTCGACACTACATCGTGGAGCCCGCCAAGGCGGTAGAGATACGCGAGATTGGTCGAGTGCTTGCGCGTCGTGCGCCCGCGGTAGCGGGCGTCGCCCTCCAAGAACGCCTGAATGTCGTCGGCGTCGACTTTCGAGACGTCCCACCGATGTGCGTGCCGAAGGCGCTCGACGATGTATCGGTTCGACCAGAGCGCAGGCCTACGCTGCCAACTCTTTGACCCATGCCATGATCCAACGAGCGAGAGGTTGAACGCAAGCAGGGCGAGCCGGTCGAAATCAAGTGAATGCTCGAAGGCCGTCGCTTGGAACACTAGTTCGTCGAACGCGATGCGATCCTCGGCTTTGCCACTGCCGTTCGCATTGACGTTGTAGAGGAAAAAGTTCGCCGGGATGAAGAAGTTAATCCCTGCCCGCTCGAGACGCTCGCGAAACACGTTGCGGGGCACATCGTGGCGGTCCGAACCGAAGCCAACGCAGATCGCACGGTGTAGAGCCGAGAGACCGTTGCGCTCCGATCCCCAGCCGAAATTCTTGGTGAAGCTGCCCGGGTGCCAAGTTTCCTGCGCATCGTCGAGCATCTCTGCCTCCCTGTCAAAAGACAGTAGCACGCTTCACAGCTAGAGACTATAACCATCGTGGACCATCCTTTGGGGCGCGCGCATACGGAACGGTTCAGCCGTTGCAGTTGCGGTCTCACTGGATTTGAGAACCCTCCGTCGACCCGGTGTAGATCGAGACGGAACATCATGCCGCGCCCGCGGCGCGATCAACCGACGCCGACATTCGTACGCTCCGCAGCATCCGACAAAAAAGGGCTCAACGCGGACTTGCGACGGCGCAGCGGAGAAAATCGCCTGGGCCGTCGCCGGTCGTCGCTTTCGGCCCTAAGCCGCCGCTCGTTTGGAAAAAGGTCCATGTCCGGTTCGCCAAAGCGCATGCGGCCTGGTCGTCGCAGTGCTATCCGCCTGGCCATTCCGGATGCAGCCGGTCGATCACCAGCGCGTGGGCGTGCCGATGTGTCCCCCCGTGTTCGGAGAGGTGCGGGTGGTCGCGCGGCAGGTCGTCGTGCCGGTGCGACAGCGTTTCCGGGTCCCCCGCGAGCCAGAGGCGCAGGGCCGCGCCGATGCCGAGCACGGCCAGCAGTCCCAAGCATAGACCCCGCGCCGAAGATCCCCATCGTCCAGGCCAGCGCGCTTTCGCCCAACCCCAGCTCGCCGCGCACCGGCACCACGGTATTGACCAGCACCATCGCCCCGCCCGCCGCGGCGGCAAGGTTCAGCGCCAGCAGCCCGCGCAGGCGCGGCGTAGCAAGGTAGATGCGGATGCCGTGGGTGGAGCGGTCGTAGATGCCGCGCGGTTCGGACGGCTGCGGGCTTGGCAGCAGGACCGAGACGACCAGAACGCCGGAAGCGACTAAGCCCGCGACGGTGCCAAGGAACAGCGCCTTGTAGGACATCACCGCCAGCAGCAGCCCCGCGAGCGTCGGGCTGACGATGTTCTCGAGGCCGTATGCCAGCCGGGAGAGCGTCAGCGCGCGAGTATAGCGATTTTCCTCGGGCAGCACGTCCGGGATCGTCGCCTGGAAGGTCGGGGTGAAGGCGGCCGAGGCCGATTGCAGCAGGAAGATCAGGACGTAGACCTGCCAGAACTCGCTCACGAAGGGCAGGCACAGCGCCGCACCAGCGCGGACCACGTCCAGCGTCACCAGCAGCACGCGGCGGTTCACCCGGTCGGCGAACGCCCCGGCGATCGGCGCGATGCCCACATAGGCCACCATCTTGATCGTGAAGACGGCGCCGAGAACGAGCCCGGCGCGGTCCCCCGCAAGATCGTAGGCCAGAAGCCCGAGCGCGACTGTCGCGAGACCGGTCCCGAGCAGTGCGACGACCTGCGCGAGAAACAGGTGCCGGTAGGTGCGGCCGCCGAGAATGGCCAGCATGATGCCCTCAGAGGTAACGCGAGATCGCCTTGAGTTCGGCGCGATCGGTTTCCGAGCCTTCAGTGTCGAGGCAGTGATCGACGTGGTCGTGGATCAGCGCTCGCTTGGCGTTCGTCACGGCCTTTTCAACCGCCTGAAGCTGTTGCGCGATGTCCAGGCACGGCTTGCCGGTCTCGATCATTTCGATGACCGCCCGCAGGTGCCCGTCGGCACGTTTCAGCCGGGCGATCAGGGCCGGGTGGCTTGCGTGGATATGCGGTTCTGACATAGGCATTGCGTATCCTCCAAGGGGGGATAGAGCAAGACAGCGGGCAACACGCTGCATGCGAGGCGACGGAGCAGGCAACCGATGACCACGATCTGTACAGTTGGGCAGCGCGCTCTCGCCGCGCTTCTATGCCTCGCAATCCTCGTCTGGTCTGTCATGCCCGCGACGTCCCATGCCCCCGTGATCTTCGAGACGCTCCAGGAGCACATGGAGATGATCGCCGAACACGGTCATTCCCACGGGCTCGAGGAGGATCTCGCATGGGCGATGCACGGGCATAGCCACGACAGCGCCGATCACGACCACAGCCAGGCCGTCCTGACGCGTGGTTTCCTTTCACAGCCATTCGAGGGCTACAGGACTGCATGGCGGCTCAGGCCGGCACTGGCCGGCCCTTCGACCAAGTTCCGCATCGAGCGACCTCCGCGCGCCTGATCGAGGGCGCTCCCTCCTGGAGCAAACTTATCGATCAAGCAAGTCCATGCGGAGACCATCCATGACCACATTCCATCGGGGATGGGGCGATCCCGGCGCACGCCGGCTTGCCGTCCTGTCCCTGTTCACGTTGTCCGCGCTCCTGCTGAGCGCCGGGCACGCCTTGGCCCACAACGTCACCGAGGGTGACGCGGGCTATATCCAGGAGATCTGGGGGGTGAACATCATCCCCTTCCTGTATCTCGGTGCCAAGCATATGGTGACCGGATACGACCACATCCTGTTCCTGCTCGGCGTTGTGTTCTTCCTCTACCGGATGAAGGATGTCGGCATCTACGTGAGCCTCTTCGCCATCGGCCACTCGACCACGATGCTGCTCGGCGTCTGGTTCGGCTGGGGCATCAACGCCTACGTCATCGACGCGATCATCGGCCTGTCGGTCGTCTACAAGGCCCTCGACAATCTCGGCGCCTACCAGCGCTGGTTCGGGGTCCAGCCGAACACCAAGGCCGCGACGCTGATCTTCGGCTTCTTCCACGGCACGGGTCTCGCAACCAAGATCCTCGACTACGACATCGCCTCGGACGGGCTCCTGCCCAACCTGCTGGCGTTCAACGTCGGCGTCGAACTCGGCCAACTCGTAGCGCTTGCCGTGATCCTTATCGTCATGGGCTTCTGGCGGAAGTCCCCGAACTTCTTCCGCCAAGCCTACACCGCCAACGTCATCATGATGTCCATGGGCTTCATTCTCATGGGCTACCAGATCACCGGCCTCTTCGTGGCCGCGTAAAGGGAGATATCCAACCATGTTCAACGCACAGAAGCCCAGCCTCGACGAATTGCCGAGCTCGGCCCAACTTACTCGCTCCACAATCATTGCCGGGGTCTCCGCCGTGGCGATCCTCGTGACGGTGGTCCTGCCCGCGGAATACGGCATCGATCCGACCCGGATCGGCGGGGTGCTCGGCCTGACCGAGATGGGCGAGCTCAAGGCCCAGCTCGCCGAAGAAGCCGAGGCCGACCGGCAGATGGACCAGGCGGCCGGCGAGCAATCGAGCCTCCTGAACGACGTCTTCGGCCTCTTCGTGGGTTCCGCGCACGCGCAGGACGCCGATGCCTGGCGCGACGAGACCACGTTCACGCTCGAGCCGGGCGACACGGCGGAATGGAAGCTCGTGATGGAGGAGGGCCAGACCGCCCAATACCGCATGCTGGTCGAGGGCGGCCGGGTGAACTTTGATCTCCACGGCCATGGCGGCGGCCAGTCGGTGACCTACGAGAAGGGCCGTGGCTCAACCGGCGAAGAAGGCGAAATCGTCGCTGAATTCGACGGTGAGCACGGCTGGTTCTGGCGCAACCGCGACGACGCGACGTCCACAGTGACCGTTCAGGTCCGCGGCGAATACGCCGAGTTCAAGGACGCAAGCTAACCTTGGAAGCTGCCATTCGCGCAATGCGCGGCGAATGGCAGCTTTCCGCCCATCCTGTGGAAAAGCGCCCTTTGGCGAACCCAAAAATCGGCGGCTGGCAAATGCACGCGCACCTTCCGTGTTAGGCTTTGTGCGGTGCGGGAATGATCTTCGCCAGTTTCGTGAGGTTCTGGCCGTTGCCGCGAGGAGGAATTCATCTTTCGCGCCGCATGGTCCCCTTAGTCGCAGCCTTCCGAGACCGGGGATGCGCTTGCGATGCGCGAACAGCATCTCGACCTTCTTCTCAAGCTTCACGGAGACGTCGTATTACTCGGTCTTGGCGATGTCGCGGGCGTCTTCGTGTTCCTCGCTGGTGATGGCCAGGGCCTATTGCTTGCCGCGGTGGAGGAAGTTCCGCGCGGGTAGATCGCCGCGAAACGCTTGCGCTCGTCGACGGCCACGGTATCCGCCCCCTTCCCCGCCGCGAGGGCTATGCAGAAGCGGCGCTGCCGCGCCGCCTTTCATGGCCTTCAGCGGCCGATCGGATAGCGCATCAGCGTCCAACGCCGTCAGGTTCGCCTCGTTCTGCGCCGTCCCGGCAATGGGCTACCCTTCATTACGACGGATTCTATATCTTGAACCGGACACCGAGCGCAACGCAAGATACAGATTCAAGGCGTCCACCGCGCGGTCTCAGCCCGGATTCCGAAGGAACTTTAGCGGAATCTACAAAACCTTCAATGAGTCCATGCCCCGCGGCGGCTCGTTGCGAAGTTCTCTCCATAGCCGCCGGGCCGGACATTCGCACTGCGCTTCTTGGGAAGGGTCACGACGGCGTCAATGCCGTTCGCCTCGGCATAATCAATCGCTTCTTCCTTGGTGGCAAAGCGAAGTTGCACCTGAGCCTGCGTATCCTTCGATGACGTCCATCCCATCAGCGGATCGATACGCCTGGGTTCGTCGGCGGTGAATTCCAGGACCCATGCCTTGGTCTTCGCCATCCCCGAAGACATGGCAGTTTTTGACGGTTGATAGATCCGTGCGGTCATAGGTGCAGCTCCCTGAACTCACGAAGAACTATACATGAAATATCGGGCAAAACACAAGGATGGGTCGGACCGGCATGAAACAACATGGGGGAACCGGTCCGACCGCAGGGTCTGCTTGCTAGCATGTGCATGCTACGATCATACGACGGGACAAGGCAACTCGTTTTTCTACTTGAGGTTGCATTTCCTGCGATGAGCGATGTCCGCGCGTCGCAGCCTTGAAGTCTTGGCCCCGGTGAACATCTTGGTTTCGACGTCACCGAGGTTCCGATGCACAATAACCGCCCCGATCAAATGCCCGAACTTCTTCACGCCCCGGCTCCGGACGTCAAGGCGCGCGAGAAGCTGGAGGGCGGCATCGCGTTCCGTATGAACAGCGAATTCCAGCCCGCCGGGGATCAGCCCACGGCGATCGCGGAGCTATCGCAAGGCGTGCGGAATGGCGAACGGGATCAGGTGCTTCTGGGCGCTACCGGCACCGGCAAGACATTCACAATGGCCAAGATTATCGAGGAGACGCAGCGTCCAGCGATCATCCTTGCGCCAAACAAGACCCTTGCGGCGCAGCTTTATGGAGAGTTCAAGGGGTTCTTCCCCGAAAACGCGGTCGAATATTTCGTCAGCTACTACGACTATTACCAGCCCGAGGCCTACGTGCCGCGGTCGGATACCTTCATCGAGAAGGAATCGCAGATCAACGAGCAGATCGACCGGATGCGCCACTCGGCCACGCGGGCACTGCTGGAGCGGGACGACGTCATCATCGTCGCCTCGGTCTCGTGCATCTATGGCATTGGGTCTGTCGAGACCTACGGCGCGATGACGGTCGACCTGCACACGGGCCGCGAATACGATCAGCGCAAGGTCATGGCGGACCTTGTCGCGCAGCAGTATCGGCGCAATGACCAGGCGTTCCAGCGCGGCAGCTTCCGGGTGCGCGGCGACGTGGTCGAAGTCTGGCCGGCCCACCTCGAAGACCGGGCCTGGAGACTGTCCTTCTTCGGCGAAGAGCTGGAAGCGATCATCGAGTTCGACCCACTTACGGGTGAGAAGGTGGACAGCTTCGAGCGCGTCCGCATCTACGCCAACTCGCACTACGTCACGCCGCGCCCGACGATGAAGCAGGCCGTCAACAGCATCAAAAAAGAGCTGCGGACCCGGCTGGACCAGCTCGTCGGCGACGGTAAGCTCCTGGAAGCCCAGCGTCTGGAGCAACGCACAAATTTCGACATCGAGATGCTGGAGGCCACCGGCGTCTGCAACGGGATCGAGAACTACTCGCGCTATCTGACGGGACGTGCCCCGGGCGAGCCGCCCCCGACCCTGTTCGAGTTCATCCCCGACAACGCCATCGTCTTCGCCGACGAAAGCCACGTTTCGGTCCCTCAAATCGGCGGGATGTACAAGGGCGACTTCCGACGCAAGATGACGCTGGCCGAACACGGGTTCCGCCTGCCCTCTTGCATGGACAACCGGCCGCTGAAGTTCGAGGAATGGGACGCGATGCGGCCCCAGTCGGTCTTCGTCAGCGCCACCCCCGCCGCGTGGGAGCTGGAGCAATCGGGCGGCGTCTTTACCGAACAGGTCATCCGCCCCACCGGGTTGATTGATCCACAGGTCGAGATCCGCCCGGTGGAAATGCAGGTCGACGACCTGCTGGACGAGATCCGGCGCGTCAGTCAGGCAGGCTATCGCACGCTTGCCACCGTTCTGACCAAGCGCATGGCCGAGGACCTGACGGAGTACCTGCACGAGCAGGGCATCAAGGTCCGCTACATGCACAGCGACATCGACACGATCGAGCGGATCGAGATCCTGCGCGACCTGCGCTTGGGTGCCTTCGACGTGCTGGTGGGCATCAACCTGCTGCGCGAGGGGCTGGATATTCCCGAATGCGGGCTGGTGGCGATTCTCGATGCCGACAAGGAAGGGTTCCTTCGGTCAGAGACGTCGCTGATCCAGACCATCGGCCGGGCCGCTCGAAACTCGGAAGGGCGCGTCATCATGTACGCCGACCGGATCACCGGCTCTATGGAGCGGGCGATGCGTGAAACCGATCGCCGGCGCGAAAAGCAGATCGCCTATAACGAGGCGAACGGCATCACCCCCGCGACGATCAAGAAGAACGTCGATGACATCCTGTCAGGCCTCTACAAAGGCGATGTGGACATGAACCGCGTCACGGCAAAGATCGACGACAAACGGGGCGGGTCGAACCTGCAGGCGGTGCTGGAAGGGTTGAAGACCGATATGCGCAAGGCGGCCGAAAACCTCGAATTCGAGGAAGCCGCCCGGTTGCGAGACGAAGTCAAGCGCCTGGAAGCGGTGGATTTGGCCGTGTCCGACGACCCGCTGGCCCGTCAATCCGCGGTCGATGCAGCCGTCGGTGCGTCGAGCAAGGGAAGTGGGCGGTCCACCGCCGGACGGCCCGGACAGCGCGGCGGCAACGTCAAGCGGCGCAAGAAAGGCGGGTGATTAGGCTTAACTGGCCTTTAACCGTGTCATGCCAGAGTTCCGGGCATGACACGGTCCCTCGCATATGCGCTTGTCGCCCTTTTATTGCCGACGCACCTGGTCGCCGGCGCATGGCCCCGCGAACAAGGCGAGGCGTTTCTGTCCTTGAAGGTCGGAAGCTCTGACGGGGCAGAAACGTCTTATGCGATCTATTCGGAATACGGGGCGACGCCGCGACTGACCTTGGGCCTGTCTGCCGACCGCTACGCCCTGCGGACAGGCGCGGTCGAGCTGTTCTCGCGTTTCGCCCTTCGTCCCGAGAGCGCGACACAGATATCGACCGAATTCAATGTGGGATACGAGTTCGATACGCGCCCCGTGACATGGCCGGTCATGGGCGACAGGCTCAGCTTCGGGGCCGCAGTCATGGTGGGCCGCGGGTTTTCGACGCCCGTGGGCGCCGCATGGGCGGACCTTCGGGTCGGACGCCGCACCACCCTGGATCAACTCCGCACCGAGACCGAGGCGAAGCTGACCACGGGTGTCTCTCCGACCGAAAGGGTAAAGCTCTTCGTTGATATCGAGCATGACATCGTCGATCGCATCGAGGCGGAGCCAGAAAGTTTCACCACAGTTGCGCCGACGGTCGCAGTCGAACTTGCGAAGGGCACCCATGCCACCGTGGGATACACAGTCGACCCCGGAGGTGATCTTCCCTCAAGGATCGACGTCGGGGTTTGGCTGGCCTTCTAAGCCTTTGGCCTAGGCGCCGACCTGGGGGGCAGTGACCAGACGCACACCGTTGATCTTCCATCCGGCCTCGCCCTGGATCATGTCGTATTCCAGCGTGTGAAACGCGCCACCGGCATCGCGGATCAAGACCCGTTGACGCAGGATGCCGCCCATGTCCTCGACGCCCAGATACTCGACTTCGTCCGGGCGGTAGACCATGGGGTAACCGTTGCGAACCATCCGCCCGAAATTCTCGGGTGTCTGGAACATCCCCTGGATCGATGGCGAGGCATAGCTGAACGCGCGACCGAAATCGTCGGCCATGAATGCATCCAGCTGGTCCGAGATCACGCCCTCAATCTGGGCCTGCTGCGCGTGGGACGGAACCGCAGCCAGGGTCAGCGCGGCGGCGAAGGTAATATGTCTCATGGGCAACCCTCCTGTCAGATCACCCTAAGACACGCCTCACCCCGTGCGAAGTTTCCTTTGCGTGACCTTTGGCCTCAGGCCGCGAGCTCACCCGCAAGCGCACGGTCTATCAGGGCGACAGTCTCCTCCACCCCGTAAAGCGCGATGAAACCGCCGAAGCGCGGACCCTGGCTTTGGCCCAGAAGCACCTCGTAAAGTGCCTTGAACCAATCGCGCAACGGCTCGAACGCGTGGGCCTTGCCGACCGCGAAAACTTCGGATTGCAGCGCCTCGGCATCCAGTCCGCCCTCCCACGCGACAAGCCTTTCGCGCAGATCGGCAATCGCGGCACGCTCGGCTTCAGTCGGAAGACGGTAGGTCTTCTGCGGCTTCACGAAGTCATTGTAATACCGCACCGCATACCCCGCCGCCTGATCGAGCTGCGGGTTATCCTCGGGGGAGGCGTCGGGCGCATAGCGCTGAATGAAGCCCCACAAGGCCCCTTTCTCTTCCGCGCCGGACACGCTGGCCAGGTTCAGAAGCATCGCGAAGGGTACGACCATGTCCGACCGCGTCACCGGGTTCGGGGCATGGATATGATAGACCGGGTTTGACAGCTGCTGGTCCGGGGTTTGGTCGGGATAGGCGCGCAACTGCTGGTGATACTCGTCCACCGCCTTGGGGATCACGTCGAAATGCATCCGCTTGGCGGTGCGGGGTTTCTGGTACATGAAATAAGAAAGCGACTCGGTCGAGGCATAGGTCAGCCATTCGTCGATCGAGATCCCGTTGCCGGAGGTCTTGGAGATCTTCTGCCCGTTCGCATCCAGGAACAGCTCGTAGACATAATGCTCGGGCGCCCGGGTCCCGAGGATCTCGCAAATCGAGTCGTAGATCGGCGTGTTGGCGGCGTGGTCCTTGCCGTAGATCTCGAAATCCACACCCAGGGCGGCCCAGCGCGCGGCGAAGTCGGGCTTCCACTGCAGCTTCACGTTGCCCCCGGTCACCGGCAGGGTCCATTCGCGCCCGTCCTCGTCGTCGAAGGTCACGGTGCCCTCGGCCGCATCGACATGTTTCATCGGCACATAAAGGACCCGACCCGTCTCCGGGTGGATCGGCAGGAAGATCGAATAAGTCTGCTGGCGTTCCTCGCGCAGGCTTTTCAGCATGACGGCCATGATATCGTCATACCGTTCGGCCGCACGGAGCAACGTCTCGTCGAACCGGCCCGAGCGATAGAATTCCGTGGCCGAGATGAACTCGTACTCGAACCCGAACGTGTCGAGGAAACGGCGCAGCATCGCGTTGTTGTGGTGACCGAAGCTGTCATGGGTGCCGAACGGATCGGGCACCTCGGTCAGCGGCTTTTGCAGATGCTCGCGCAGCGTGTCTGCGTTGGGCAGCGTGCCGGGAATCTTGCGCATCCCGTCCAGATCGTCCGAAAAGCAGATCAGCCTTGTGGGGATGTCCGAGATCACCTCGAACGCGCGGCGGACCATCGTGGTGCGCGCTACCTCGCCGAATGTTCCGATATGCGGCAGGCCACTGGGGCCATAGCCGGTCTCGAACAGGACATGACCCTTTGCGGGGGGCTGTTTCTCGAACCGTTTGACCAGCTTGCGCGCTTCCTCGAACGGCCACGCCTTCGAAGTCATCGCAATGTCACGCAGGTCGGTCATCGGTTTCTCCTTGGTCGAACGCGGGTCTCCCTATTGCCGGGGCCGCCCTGCGTCAATTATCGTCGCACCTGCGCACGTGCGGATGCGCCTGATGGAATGCCATAAATGAACGATTTCTCCCACTCGCTCAGCCCGCAGGATTGTCTCGTGGCCGTCATGGTCGCGGTGTCCGCCTCGGACGAGAACCTGCGCACCACCGAACTGGTGACGATCGAGCGGATCGTGAACCACCTGCCGGTCTTCGCGAATTTCGACCAGGACCGCATACGGACCGTGTCGCAGATCGTGTTCGACCTGTTCTTCGAAGAGGACGGGCTGGACGCGCTGTTCGGTCTGATCCGCGACAACTTGCCCGAACGCCTGTTCGAAACGGCCTATGCCTTGGCCTGCGACGTCGCGGCCGCAGACGGAAGCCTGGGCGAGTCGGAGATCCGCTTGCTGGACGAAATCCGGTGGGAACTGGATATCCCCCGCCTCAACGCCGCCGCGATCGAACGGGCCGCGCGGGCGCGGCACATGACGATCTGACGCCTAAAGCAGGTACTTCTTGCCCCAAAGCTCCAGCAGATTGCGCTGAAGGCCTTTGGCCACCGCGATCCAGCCACGCCCGCCTTCGGGGCGCTCGCGCTGGGCCATGGTCAGCGCATCGCGGCGCGGGATATCCCCGCAGAAGATCGCGAAGGCAAGCGGATCGCCCGAAGGGCCGCTGACGTACCCGGTCAGCGCGCTCACGAAGTTCAACGTCCCGGTCTTGGCGTCGACCTGAAACCGCCTGTCGTCCAGCGCGAACTCCTTCATCAGCGGCCGCAGCGCCCCGCCCGGACCGCTGCCCACCATGGCCCGCACCATGTCGGTGGCGGTGATGCGGCTGTCGTCGCCCAGCCCGGAATGATCCTCCAGCGAGACGGTTCGCAGGCCATATGTCTTCTTCAGCCACGCGTTCATCCGGTCGGCCGAGCCCTGCAAGGTTCTGACCGGCCCCAGCGTTTGAGAGGCGGTCAGGCCCATGATCTCGGCCGTGATATTCGTCGAATAGCGCAGCATATCCTCAAGCAATGGCGGAAGGACGTCGCTGCGGTGGGTATGCAGAACGACCCCCTCCACCGCGTCGGCCCGTTCGACGGGTCCTGCGGTCATGATCCCCTCGGCCCGGGCGACGGTCTGGAACACCTCGCCCGCGTAAAGGCCGGGATAGCGCACCGGAAGCCACCGCGACCCGCCGCTGCCCAGGGCCGCGCGCGCCACGGTCCAGCTATCGGTCCGGTCGCTTTGCTCGTACGTGTAGACGGGGCCGGACCGGTCGATTACCTCCATGCGGGCCATCTCGACGGCGGGGATATAGTTGCCCGACCGGCCGTCCATAGTCACGGAATAGCTGTTTCCCGACCGCTCCCACCCGAAGTGAACGCGATTGAAGTTCAGGTTCAGTCCGCAGATCGCCGGGTTATAGCCCACATGATCGGGCTGTTCGACGTCGATCTCGTGCAGGAATGGCAGGGCACCGGTATAGACCCTTACCTTGCCGCCGATCTCGCGGATGCCCTGTGCCTTCAGCGCCATGACGACAGAGGCAAGGTCGTCCGTGTCCAGAACCGGATCGCCACCACCGGCAAGGATCAGATCGCCTTCGATCCGCCCATTCGTGACGGGGCCAGTGGCGACCGCAGTCGTCTCGTACCGATAGTCCGCCCCAAGCCGGTCCAGAGCCCAAAGGGTGGTCAGGGCCTTCGCGGTCGAGGCCGGCGGCATCGGCAAATCGGGTTCATGGCTGTCCAGGATTTCTCCGGTTCGGGCATTCGCGACCGCAAAGCCCACCTGCCCGGGAAGCCGCGTCTTGCGCACCAGATCCGCGCCACCAGGCAATCGTGCCAGGTATTCCTCGGGGTTGCGGGGCCGCGGGCGGATCGATCCGCTGGGTGCCTCGGCCCATGCGGACGTCGCGGTGGCCGAAGCAAGCCCGGCTAGCATGTGACGGCGTGTCAGGCGCATCCTATCCTCCAGTAATTCTGGGCACATAGGTCGCGGCACCACCGGGGATCAAGCGAATCGGCCTGACATACGTTCAATTCACCGTTTCCAGACCCCGGCGCGCCGCAACGCTGTCGACGAGTCCGAGCGCATCGGGATATTGGCAAAGGACCAAGCTGGCGGATCGCATTGTGCCAGCAGCCCCGCAGGGACCCGGCTGTGGCGCAGCATGCGTGCGGCCGTTCCGTTCAGCGCCGACAGGCGATGCCCCGGTCGGGCCAGGACGCCTATGGGAACGGCGCCCGCAATCGATTTCCAGCGATCCCACTTGTGAAACTGCGCCAAGTTGTCGGACCCCATCAGCCAGACGAAGCGCACACCGGGATAGCGGGCCTTCAAAGCGGCGATCGTGTCGGCCGTGAACCGCGCCTTGATCTGAACCTCGAGCGCGGTGACGTCGATCCGTGGATGGTGCGCCACGTCCGCTGCATGGGCCACCCGACGTTCGAGGGATGCGGGCGTGTCGCGCTTCAGCGGATTGCCGGGCGAGACAAGCCACCACACCCGGTCCAGGGCAAACCGTTTCATCGCCTCGGTCGTGATGGCCAAATGCCCCTGATGGGCGGGGTCGAACGATCCCCCCAGCAGCCCGACAGCCTGGCCGGGGGTGGCGATGGGCCAGTCCGGCCCCCTCATGCGGTTCCCTTCTCCATGCGCCTTGAATGGCTCCCATGTTCGATATGTGCAAGATTGGGTTTCCCGACGATTGCATCCACCGATCCGACGCGAAGGCTTCGGCGCAGCCGGGGGGCTGTCCCGGAAAACGCCGCCGCGCCAAAACGTATCATTGCGGGCTGGGGCACTTCGGCATAAAAGCCACGCGACGTGCGCGGACGAGGGACGCTGCGCGGCAGTAGTCAATGGGAACCAGGAGGCACGACATGGCTGACGCAGCCGTTCACGGCCATGACGGACACGACGACGACCGGGGATTTTTCACCCGGTGGTTCATGTCCACGAACCACAAGGATATCGGTATCCTTTACCTCTTCACCGCTGGTGTGGTGGGCTTCATTTCAGTAGCCTTCACCGTCTACATGCGGATGGAGCTGATGGAGCCGGGCGTCCAGTACATGTGCATGGAGGGGGCGCGCCTGTTCCCCACCGCAACCGAGAACTGCACGCCAAACGGTCACCTCTGGAACGTGATGATCACGGCCCACGGCATCCTGATGATGTTCTTCGTGGTGATTCCGGCGCTGTTCGGGGGCTTTGGCAACTATCTTATGCCGCTTCAGATCGGCGCGCCGGACATGGCGTTCCCGCGTCTGAATAACCTCAGCTACTGGCTGTTCGTGGCAGGGTCGACCCTCGCGGTCGTCTCGGTCTTCTCGCCGGGTGGCAACGGCCAGCTCGGCTCGGGGATTGGCTGGGTGCTGTACCCGCCGCTGTCCACGACCGAAGGCGGCTATTCCACCGACCTCGCGATCTTCGCCGTCCACGTTTCGGGTGCGTCGTCGATCCTGGGTGCGATCAACATGATCACCACGTTCCTCAACATGCGCGCGCCGGGCATGAGCCTGTTCAAGGTGCCGTTGTTCTCGTGGTCGATCTTCGTCACCGCGTGGCTGATCCTCCTGGCCCTGCCGGTCCTTGCCGGCGCGATCACCATGCTGCTGACGGACCGCAACTTCGGGACCACCTTCTTCGACCCTTCGGGCGGCGGTGACCCGGTCCTGTACCAGCACATTCTGTGGTTCTTCGGACACCCGGAAGTGTATATCGTCATCCTGCCCGGCTTCGGCATCATCAGCCACGTGATCGCGACCTTCTCGAAGAAGCCGATCTTCGGCTATCTGCCGATGGTCTGGGCGCTGATCGCCATTGGTGTCCTCGGGTTCGTCGTCTGGGCCCACCACATGTACACGGTGGGCATGTCGCTGACCCAGCAGAGCTATTTCATGCTGGCCACGATGGTCATCGCGGTTCCCACGGGCATCAAGATCTTCTCATGGATCGCGACGATGTGGGGCGGCTCGGTCGAGATGAAGACCCCGATGCTCTGGGCGTTCGGCTTCCTGATCCTGTTCACCGCCGGTGGCGTGACGGGCATCGTGCTGTCCCAGGCGGCCATCGACCGGGCCTATCACGACACCTACTATGTCGTGGCGCACTTCCACTACGTGATGAGCCTTGGCGCCGTCTTCGCGATCTTCGCGGGCATCTACTTCTACTTCCCGAAATTCACCGGGAAGATGATCCCCGAATGGATCGGCAAGACCCACTTCTGGGCGATGTTCATCGGGTCGAACCTGACGTTCTTCCCCCAGCACTTCCTGGGCCGTCAGGGCATGCCCCGCCGCTACATCGACTACCCCGAGGCGTTCTCGCTCTGGCACCACGTGTCGTCCTGGGGCGCATTCCTGAGCTTCGCGTCGTTCCTGTTCTTCATCGGCGCCATCTTCTGGGTGCTGCTGCGGGTGCCGAAAACCGCGCCGGCGAACCCCTGGAACGAATGGGCGGATACGCTGGAATGGACCCTGCCCTCGCCCCCGCCGGAGCACACGTTCGAAACGCTTCCCAAGCGCGAGGACTGGGACAAGGCACCGGCCCATCACTGAGGCGACACGACATGCCCATCGAATGGCATAAGGTCACGGAAGGGGCCCCGGCAGCGGCCGGGGCCTTTTCGCATCAGGGGGGGCGACCTTTCGCCACCTTGCGTCTATGGCCGCATAGATCTCTGCCGCTGGCCGGGTTCGTCGGGGTCATGGCCTTCACCGGTCTCATGTTCTTGGTTCCGCTGGCACCGATGATCGGCACACCCGTATTCTGGGGGCTTCTCCCGTTCATCTGCCTGGCGATGGCCGCTCTGTATCTGTTCTTTCTCAGGAACTACCGAGACGGGGAACTGACCGAGGAACTGACGGTCTGGTCAGACCACATCGCCCTGATCCGCCACAATCCGCGCACGCCGAATCAGACCTGGGAGGCCAATCCCTACTGGATCACTCTGTCGCTGCATGCAGACCGGGGCCCTGTGAGGAATTACCTCACCCTTGCAGGTGGTGGACGCGAGGTCGAGCTTGGCGCGTTCCTCAGCCCTGAGGAACGCGAAGCTGTGTTCGACGATCTGGATCGTCTGTTAAAGCGCCTTCCTTACTAAGGACGGTGGTCCGGGTCAGCTCAGCCGGGCCTTCACCTTCGGACCCACGAGCCCGAAATCCAACTGGCCGGTATAGCGCTCCTTCAGAACACCCATGACCTTTCCCATATCCCGGATCGAGCTTGCGCCAGTCTCGCTGATCGCGCGGTCGATCGCGGTCTCGGTTTCCTCTTCCGACAATTGACGCGGCAGGAATTCCTCGATGGTGCCGATCTCCGCGCGCTCGGCCTCAGCCAGTTCCAGGCGTCCGCCCTCCTCGTAGGCGCGGGCGCTCTCCTGACGCTGCTTGATCATGCGGCCCAAAATCTGGCGCACTTCGGCCTCGGTCACGCCGTCGGGGCCGTCGTCGCTGGTGCGGGCGGCGATATCGCGATCCTTGATCGCGGCATTGATCAGGCGCAGCGTCAACAACCGCGCCTGCTGCTTTTCCTTCATGGCCGTCTTCAAGGCGGCGTTGATCCGGTCGCGCAGTTCCATTGGCTGTCCTCGCGTGAATGACGCACGCTACCTATGCCCCCCCGCCCGGGACGGCAAGCATGGCTTGACCGCTTCCCCTCTACTCCATACATCGCGATAGATTTGCGCACACCCGCCCGGAGACACCGCCGATGCCCCGTCAGACACCGACCGCCTGCCTTGCCCTCGCCGACGGGACGATCTTCTACGGCCGCGGTTTCGGCGCAACCGGCCAGACCACGGCCGAGTTGTGCTTCAATACCGCCATGACCGGGTACCAGGAGATCATGACCGATCCGTCGTATGCCGGGCAGATCGTGACCTTCACCTTCCCCCACATCGGCAACACCGGCGTCACGCCGGAGGATGACGAAACCGCAATTCCCTTCGCGGAAGGGATGGTCGTGAAATGGGACCCCACGGCGTCCTCCAACTGGCGCTCGGCCGAGGAGCTGGGCGACTGGCTGCGCCGGCATGGCAAGATCGGCATCGGCGGCATCGACACCCGGCGGCTGACTCGCGCCATCCGGCAGCAGGGCGCCCCCCACGTCGCGCTGGCCCACGACCCCGAGGGGCGTTTCGATATCCAGGCGCTGGTCGCCGCGGCCCGTGGCTTCCCGGGCCTTGTGGGTCGCGATCTGGCCAAGGATGTCAGCTGCCTGCAATCCTATCGCTGGGACGAAATGCGGTGGAGCTGGCCGGCAGGGTACCTCAAGCGCGAAGAGCCCGGCCACAAGGTCGTGGCGATCGACTACGGCGCCAAGCGCAACATCCTGCGCTGCCTCGCCTCGGCCGGGTGCGACGTGACGGTCCTGCCTGCCACCGCCACCGCCGAGGAAGTGCTGTCGCACAACCCCGCGGGACTGTTTCTGTCCAACGGTCCCGGCGATCCGGCCGCGACCGGCAAATACGCGGTGCCGATGCTGCAAGAGATCATGAAAACGTCGGACATGCCGATCCTCGGGATCTGCCTTGGCCACCAGCTTCTTGGGCTGGCCCTGGGGGCGCAGACGCAGAAGATGAACCACGGCCATCACGGCGCCAACCATCCGGTCAAGGAACTGGCGACGGGCAAGGTCGAGATCACGTCGATGAACCATGGCTTCACCGTCGACGCGCAGAGCCTGCCCAAGGGCGTGGACGAGACGCACGTTTCGCTCTTCGACGGGTCCAATTGCGGCATCCGGGTCACGGACCGTCCGATCTGGTCTGTCCAGCACCACCCCGAGGCATCGCCCGGCCCGCAAGACAGCTTCTACCTGTTCGAGCGTTTCGCGAAGGTGATGGACGACGTCGCCTGACGTTAGGCTTAATGCTCCGTTAGGGTTTACGGGTCAGGGTCTGCGGAACCAACCGCGACTCCGCCATGCCCCTTGACTCGACCGCAAACAGCGCATCCGGCGCACAGCTTACCCCGCACGGGTTTCCCGATCCGGACGCGATCCGACGTCTGGGTGCGCCGTTTTGCGCCCGCCACGGAATTCTGCCCTTGCGCCCGGCCGGCGCATTACGACCTGTCTTGTGCGAAGACCCCGGCAGCTTCGCGGCAATCTCTGACCGAGTTTCGGAGGTTTTAGGGCCCGTTCGCCCCTTCCCCGCCCTCCGGGAGGATATCGCCACGCAATTGATCCGCTTCGCGGGTGACCCTTTGGCCAAAAGCGCCGAACAGCGCAGCCCGCCGGATCGCAGTTGCCGCGACCTCTCTCCTCGCGTGGCGCGCATCGTCATCGTCCTGTCGCTTGCCGCACTGGCGGCCGTCGCCGCACCAAAGGCCGTATTTCTCGTGGGGAACCTCCTTGCGATGCTCTGCTTGATGATCCACACCGCGATGCATGTGGTCGCGTTGATCCCGAGCCGGGTACCGACGTCCGATCCACCGCCTCTGCCCGACGCGGAATTGCCGGTCATCTCGATCCTGGTGCCGCTATTTCAGGAACAGGACATCGCCACCATCCTGATGGGTCGTCTGGCTGCATTGGACTATCCACGGGATCGGCTGGATCTATGCTTGATTGTCGAACACACCGACCGGATCACTGCGGCGACCCTTGCTCAGACCAGTCTGCCCGGCTGGGTGCGGGTCCTCTCGGTCGCGCCCGGAACAGTGCAAACCAAGCCGCGCGCGATGAACATGGCCCTCGACTTCTGCCGGGGCAGCATCGTCGGGATCTACGACGCCGAGGACGCGCCAGATCCCCGGCAACTGCGCAAGGTCGCCGATTATTTCGCCCAAGCGGACCCGCAGGTCGTGGCGCTGCAGGGGCGTCTGAATTTCTATAACACGCGGGCAACCTGGCTGACGCGGTGTTTTTCCATCGACTACGCGGCGTGGTTCTGGGTCACGCTACCGGTGGTACAGAAGCTGGGCTGGCCGGTTCTTCTGGGGGGCACGACCGTGTTCCTACGCCGCGAGGCCCTTGAGGCCGTCGGGGGATGGGATGCCCATAACGTCACCGAAGATGCCGACCTGGGCATCCGTCTGGCACGGGCTGGATACCGGACCGACCTGATCGACACCGTTACGTTCGAGGAGGCCACGGCCAATCCGAAAGCATGGATACGACAGCGTTCGCGGTGGCAGAAAGGCTATGCGGTGACGTGGGTCGCGCATATGCGGCATCCCATCTCATTGCTGTGCGATCTTGGTCCATGGCGCTTCTTCGGCGTGCAGGTCCTGCTTCTGGCGTCCCTGGTCAGCACGGCGCTTGCGCCGTTCCTGTGGCCGATCTGGCTGCTACTGGTGAACGTGCACCACCCGGTTGCCGGATTGGTCCACCCCTGGGCCTTCCTGGCCATCAGCCTCTTTTTGGGGTCAACCCTGATCATTCACCTTATCGTCCTCGTGGTCGGAGTTGTCCGGCAAGACCGACCCGCCTTGCTGCCTTGGATCCCGGTGATGCAGCTTTATTACCCCCTGGCAACGATTTCGCTGGTCAAAGCCGTGGTCGAGTTCGTGATTTGCCCGTTCTTCTGGGACAAGACGAGCCACGGCGTGACCAAGCCCGATCTAGAAGTCAGTAAGACACGTCGCGCCCCGAATCAGACCTGAGCCTGGTTTCGTAAGCGGTCGAGATATGGGCCGTCAGAGCGGCCCGCGCCGCCGCGCTGTTCCGCCCCTCCAGCGCCGTTACGATGCAGTCATGCTCGGTCAGGGCATCGGACCCGCGCCCTTCGATGGCCAGCGATGTCGTCGCCAGCAACGCCATGGAACGGTGAACGAGATCCAGCTGCTGAACCAGGAACATGTTGTGGGATGCCAGGTGAAGCTGCTTGTGGAACCGCCTGTTCGACCGGCTGAGTGCTGCGGGGTCAGACAGCCTCTCCCGGTCATCCTCGACCATGCGGCGTAGGACCCTCAGTTCCTCGTCCGTGGCATGACGCGCGGCCAACTCGGCCGCCAGCCCCTCCAGTTCGGTCCGCACGACATAAAGCTCGGCCATCTGGTTATGGTCCAGCGACGCGACGATCAGGCTGCGTCCGTCCCGGGTCAGCAGCGACTGCGTTTCCAGCCGTTGAAGGGCCTCGCGGATCGGGGTGCGCGATACGCCGAACCGTTCCGCCAGTTCGTTTTCGACCAGCCGGTCGCCTGGCTTGTAGATACCTTCGTCGATCGCCTCGAGGATCAACCGATACGCATCTTTCTGTGGAAGTCTGGGGTCGCCCATGCCACCTCCCTTGGAGCCAGGGCGAACCATAGATCGGCCCTGCCCGGATCGCTAGAGGCGCGGGGATCCGCCAACCATGGCCTTTGTGTCGCAGAAGCGAAATGTCGGCTTTCATGTCCCGGTGGCCCGGCTACTTTGTCTGGTCATGACCGATACAGATATTTTCATTTCCGGGGCCGGGATCGCCGGTATGATCGGGGCCGCCCTTCTGGCCCGGCGCGGGTATCGCGTGACGGTGTGCGATCCGGCCACCCCGCCGGAAGAGATGACGTCGGAGGGGTCAGACCTACGATCCACCGCATATCTCGCGCCCTCGATCGCTGTTCTGGAAGAAGCGGGCCTGTGGGAAAAGCTGGTGCCGGACGCGACGCCTCTCGAAGCGCTCCGGGTTATGGATTCCGCCGGTTGGCCGCCGCGGCAGACCGCGACCCGCACGTTTCGCCCGGCCGATCTGGTGCTGGATGCGTTCGGGCGCAACGTGATGAACTGGCGCGCCCATCGCACACTGCTGGGCGCGCTGCGCGATGCCCCGAACGTGACGCTGATGCTGGGCGTCGGGTTCGCCGACCTTCTGGCGCGCGACGACCGGGCTTTCGTCACCCTGACGGACGGGACCCGCCTGACCGCCAAGCTGGTCATCGGCGCGGATGGGCGGACCTCCCCCGTGCGTGAGGCCTGCGGGATCGAGACGCGCATTCGGCGCTATGGCCAGAAGGCCGTCGCGTTCGCCTGCACCCATGACCTGCCGCACCAGGGAATCTCGACCGAGATCTACAATGCCGGCGGGGCGATGGTGACCGTTCCGCTGGCTGATCAGAACGGGAGCCCCGCCTCCTGCATAGTGTGGATGGACAACGGGGACGCCATCACCGCTTTGACCCGGATGGAGCCGGACGCCTTCAACGCCCGCCTGGCCGATCGCGCGATGCATGTACTGGGGCCGATGCGGAAGGCGACCCCGCTTCGGGTCTGGCCGATTGTGACCCAGACCGTCAATCAACTGATCGCCCGCCGCACCGCGCTGGTGGCCGAGGCGGCACATGTCATGCCGCCCATCGGGGCACAGGGATTGAACACGTCGATCGCGGACATGAAGACGCTTGCGGATCTTCTGGGCGAGGATCCCGGCGACCCCGACGGTTTGGCGCGCTATGCCAGCCTGCGCCATAGGGACTTGGCGATACGAACCGCGGCCATCGACGCCTATAACCGCCTGTGCCGATCTGGTTCAGGGCCGATCCAGGCCATCCGTGCCGCGGGTCTGCGTGGCGTCGCGGATATCGCCCCGCTGCGCCAGCGGATCATGAAGGCCGGGATGGGCGGCGCCTGACGATCAGATCGGACCGGGGCGACGCTCTTCGCTTAGCAGGACGTTCGCCTCGACATTGCCGACGCCCGGCAGGGTCATGATCCGGCGCCGCAGCACGCGTTCGAAATCCGCGATGTCACGGGCGACGACCCTCAGCCGATAATCGTAAAGGCCTAGCACATGCTCGACCGTCTGGACCTCGGGGATGGCGGTGATGGCGCGTTCGAAATCGCCCAGAGCCAGTCGCCCCTTCGCCGCAAGTTTGACGCCGAGGAACACGGTCACGCCGAAGCCCAGCGCATTTAAGTCGAACTCCAGACGTTGCCCGGCCAAGACGCCGGCCGCCTCCAACCTCTGCACGCGCCGCCATGCGACGGGCTGCGACAGACCCACGGCTTGGCCCAAGGCGGCGGAACTGAGCGTCGCATCCTGCTGCAACGCGCGCAGGATGGCGCGGTCGGCCTCATCCAGGGTCACAGGGGCAACCTTTCGTCGGTTTTCAACGTGGCCACCTGCATCAGCGCCTCGATATCGGCGATATGGGGCAAGGTCAGGATACGCTCACGATAGATGCGGTGATAGTCTGCCAGATCCCGCGCGATCACGGACAGGCGGATGTCGACCCGGCCGAGGAAGGTCTGTATTTCCACCACTTCCGGCACGGCACGCGCCTTTTCCATGAAGCTGTCGAAGGATCGCGGGTCTGTCTTGTCCAGCGTGAACCGAAGCGAGACGGCGATCTCGAACCCCAACGCGCGCCAGTCGATGCGCGCGTGTCGCCCTTTCAGCACACCGGACTGGCGCAGTTTCTCGAACCGCCGGGCGGCTAGCTGGGGCGACACCTGCGCCCGACCGGCCAAGGCCGACAGCGTCGCGGACGGATTTTTCTGAAGCTGGCGCAAAAGACGGCGGTCCGTATCGTCGAGCATGGAAATCACGTTATCCCCATATTTGCCGAATTGCTTACAGCACCCAATGCGATCAAACCAGTCGAAGTATGGGTTTCACCCGGCCAACGCCCCCCTATGCTGCGCCCATCGAACATTACGGAGGGGACGGATATGCGCGTCTACTACGATCAGGACTGCGACATTAACCTTATCAAGGACATGAAGGTGGCGATCCTTGGCTATGGCAGCCAAGGCCACGCCCACGCGCTGAACCTGCGCGACTCGGGCGCCAAGAACGTGGCCGTCGCGCTGCGCGAAGGGTCGCCCAGCCGCAAGAAGGCCGAAAGCGAAGGGCTTCAAGTCATGGGGATCGAGGAAGCCGCCGCGTGGTGCGACCTGATCATGTTCACCATGCCCGATGAGCTTCAGGCCGAGACATACAAGAAATACGTCCACGACAACCTGAAGGAAGGCGCGGCCATCGCGTTCGCCCACGGTCTGAACGTGCATTTCGGCCTGATCGAACCCAAGCCCGGCGTCGACGTCATCATGATGGCACCCAAGGGCCCCGGCCACACGGTCCGCGGCGAATACACCAAGGGCGGCGGCGTGCCCTGCCTCGTCGCGGTGGATCAGGACGCCAGCGGCAAGGCGATGGAAATCGGCCTGAGCTACTGCTCGGCCATCGGTGGCGGCCGGTCCGGCATCATCGAGACCAACTTCCGTCAGGAATGCGAAACCGACCTGTTCGGTGAACAGGCCGTGCTGTGCGGCGGCCTGGTCGAGCTGATCCGCATGGGCTTCGAGACGTTGGTCGAGGCCGGCTACGAGCCCGAGATGGCCTATTTCGAATGCTTGCACGAGGTGAAGCTGATCGTGGACCTGATCTACGAAGGCGGCATCGCGAACATGAACTACTCGATCTCGAACACGGCCGAGTATGGCGAATACGTCTCGGGGCCGCGCATCCTGCCCTATGACGAGACCAAGAAGCGCATGAAAGAGGTTCTGTCGGATATCCAGACCGGCAAGTTCGTCCGCGACTTCATGCAGGAAAACGCAGTCGGCCAGCCGATGTTCAAGGCGACCCGCCGCCTCAACGACGAACACCAGATCGAACAGGTCGGCGAGAAGCTGCGCGGCATGATGCCCTGGATCAGCGCCGGCCGCATGGTCGACAAGGACAAGAACTGAGGCAACCTGCCTGAGGGCGGAGCCACACCACCAGCGCGCGGGCAGGGACACCTTTCCCGCGCGTCTTTCATGTCGCGGCATCACGGGGTTTCCCCCGCCCCGCGCCGGGCATAGGAAAGCGCCATGACCGCGCGCCCCACCCTCGAAAACTGGCTGTCCATCCTGTTTCTCGGCCTGATCTGGGGCGGGACGTTCATGGTCGTCGCGGTCGCGCTTCGCGGCTATGGGCCGGTCACCGTGGCCTGCGCGCGCACGACGCTGGGGGCGGTGGCCCTTCTGACCCTGATGCGCGCCCTTGGGCGGTCCTTCCCCAAGGATGTGGCGACCTGGGCCTACGCGGTGCCCATTGGACTGTTGACCACTGCCCTGCCCTTCTTCCTGCTCAGTTGGGGCCAGCAGCACGTGCCCTCGGCCTTCGCGGGCCTGTCGATGGCGGCGCTGCCCCTGTTCGTGCTGCCACTGGCCCATTTCTTCTCGGACGAGCCGATGTCGCTCAGGCGGGCGGCGGGCGTGACGCTCGGGTTTTCCGGCGCCGCCCTTCTTCTGGGGCCGGGCGTGACCGCATTGGGAACCGACACGGCCAGCGCACTGGGACAGATCGCATGCCTTTCGGCCGCGGTCTCCTACGCGGTGGGGTCCATCCTGACACGGCGCTGCCCCCCGCTTGATGCAATCACGCTTACGGCCGTCACCTTGACCGTGGGCGCGGCCGTCCTGATCCCTGCCATGCTGCTTTTCGAGGGGGTGCCGCGCTTGTCGTCCAGCCTGTCGGATCCCGCGATCATCCTGTTGGGGCTGATCCCCACGGCGCTGGCGGCGCTGATCCGCGTGCGGGTCGTGCAGACGGCCGGGTCGGTCTTCATGACGCTGGTCAACTACCAGGTGCCGGTCTGGTCGATGGTTCTGGGCGCCGCCATTCTGGGCGAAGTGCTACCGATCCGGTTCTTCGCCGCCCTGGCCCTGATCCTGACGGGGCTGGCGGTCAGCCAGTGGGGCGCGCTGGGACGGCTGGTCCGGGGGCGGGCCGCGTGAAGACGAAGCGGCGGTCCAGCCGGTACTTGATCCAGTAGCCCAGGGCGAGGCCCAGAACGGCGCCAAGCTCTCTCATCGGGTCGGTCCGAAAGGTCAGCCAGAACGCCGTTTCGAATCCCCAGAAGATCAGCGTCGTCACGACGCCCATCAGTGAATAAAGGCCGAACCGCCGGGAATGGGCTGACAGCCCCGTGCTGCGGTCCCCGAAAATCCACCTCTTGTCCAGAACGTACTTCAGCACAAGGCCCGCGGCGGTCCCGGCGATCATCGCGGGCAGGAACGACTCCGCACCGCCCAGAAGCACGGCGCGTTGCACGCCCAGATTGGCCAACGTCGCCAGCGCCGCGAACAGCGCATAGCGCACGGCAAGCCGCATCAGGCGGCGACGCGGGCGATCCGGTCGGCGATGCCGTCCACCACTTCGGTCAGAAGCGCCTCGTCCTCGCATTCGGCCATGACGCGGATCAGGGGTTCGGTCCCGGACTTGCGGATAAGCACCCGGCCCGTTCCGCCCAGACGCTTCTCGGCCGCCTCGATCTCGGCCTTGACGGTCTCGTCCTCCAGCGGGGCCTTGCCCTTCGCATAGGTGACGTTCTTCAAAAGCTGCGGCACCGGGGCGAACTGCGCGGCAAGCTCGGACGCGGTCCGGCCGGTCTCCACCATGGCGGTCAGGAACTGCAAGCCCGCCAGAAGGCCGTCGCCGGTGGTCGCATGGTCGGTCATGACAATATGGCCCGATTGTTCGCCGCCAAGGTTGAAGCCCCCGGCGCGCATCGCCTCGACCACGTAGCGGTCGCCGACCTGCGTGCGGTGCAGGGACATGCCCCGGCTGCCCAGATAGCGTTCCAGCCCGAGGTTCGACATCACGGTCGCGACCAGCGTGCGCTGCGACAGCCGGTTCATCGCGCACCAGCGATCCGCGAATAGCGCCATCAGCTGATCGCCGTCCGCCCGCTCGCCGTTCTCGTCGATGATGAGGACGCGGTCGGCATCCCCGTCGAGGCAGATCCCCAGATCGGCGCGACGCTCGCGCACCATGCGCTGCGCCGCCTCGGGACGGGTCGAACCGCAGTTGAGGTTGATGTTCAGTCCGTCGGGCGCGGTTCCCATCTCGATCACTTCGGCGCCAAGCTCCCACAGGACCTCAGGCGCAACGCGGTAGGCCGCGCCGTTGGCGCAATCGACCACGACACGCACCCCTTCGAGGTTCTGCCCCGGCGGCAGTGTGGCCTTCAGCCGTTCGGCATAGCGCGAGCGGCCGTCATCGATCCGGCGCGCCCGGCCGATATTGGCGGGACGGGCCGCATCGACGCCGTTCTCCACCAGCTTCTCGATCTCGATCTCGGCAGCGTCGGACAGCTTGAAGCCGTCGGGGCCAAAGAACTTGATCCCGTTATCCTCGTGCGCGTTGTGACTGGCCGAGATCATCACGCCCGCATCCGCCCGCATGGACGGCGTCAGACACCCAACCGCAGGCGTGGGCACCGGCCCCAAAAGCAGGACGTTCATTCCGACGCTGGTGAACCCGGCGGTCAGCGCGTTCTCGAACATATACCCCGAAAGGCGTGTGTCTTTGCCAATGACGATCCGGTGCGCCCCTGCCCCTTCGCGACGGAAATACCGCCCGGCGGCAGCGCCCAGTTTCATCGCCATCTCGGCGGTCATCGGGTGGGTATTGGCCGTGCCGCGCACGCCGTCGGTACCGAAAAGCTTGCGGGTCATGGGACCTCTCCTATCGTGGCGGCACGCCAAAGGTCGACGGCCTGCCGGGTCTGCGCCATGTCGTGAACTCGCACGATCTGTGCGCCCTGCGCAATCGCGGCAAGCGCGACCGCCAGGGAACCGGGCAGTCTTTCGCTTGTCCGGGGCGCACGGCCGAGGGTTCCGATGAACTTCTTGCGCGAGGCCCCTACCAGCACAGGACAACCCAGCGCGTGGAAGACCGAAAGATTGGCCAGAAGCGCCAGATTGTGCTGCAGCGTCTTGCCGAACCCGATGCCCGGATCGACCACGATGCGAGCACGGGGTATGCCCCTGGCCTCGGCCACGTCGATGCGCGCGGCAAGGTGGTCGTATACATCGGCGACCACGTCGTCATAGTGCGGCGCGTCCTGCATCGTCTGCGGATCGCCCTGCGCATGCATCAGGCAGACGGGCAGACCGCTGGCCGCGGCGGTGTCGGCCATGTCGGGATCGAAGGTCAAGGCCGACACGTCGTTCAGCATGTCCGCCCCGGCATAGATCGCGGCCTCGGCCACCTTCGCCTTGCGGGTGTCGATCGAGATCGCGCCGTCGAAATCGACGCGCAGCGCACGGATCAGGGGCGCCGTACGAGCAATCTCGTCGGAAAGAGGCACTTCCGTGGCCCCGGGTCGGGTGCTTTCGCCGCCGATATCGACGATGTCCGCCCCGTCCGCGGCCAGTTTGCGCGCCGCCACGATGGCCTGGTTCCGGGTCTCGAACTGCCCCCCGTCCGAGAAGCTGTCCGGCGTGGCATTCAGGATCGCCATGATCCGCGGGCGGTCGAAGCTAAGATGTCCCAGGGCCGGGCGGTTGGCCGTCAGGCGGAGGCGCACGTCTTCGGGCAGCGCATTGGCCGGGACAACCTGCCCTTCAGCACCGGCCTCGCGTCGCTCGACATGGGTGAACCACGTCCAGCCACCGCCCAGGGTCAGCGCATCGTTGGGCCGGGACGGGCCAGTCTGAAGAAGCGGGCGCCAATACGTCAAAGCGCCCATCTCTCTGTCGGGATCGAAGCGTCCGGCGTGTCGGCATCGACGACCACCATACGGGCGGCGCGCATCTGCTCGGCGAACCATGCCGCCAGCCGGACCGTATCGCGCGGCTGGGCAGAAGGCGGCTCGACTGCGTCCAGCACCAGTTTCGAAGGAGCCCAGACCGTCGTGCGGCCGTTCTTCATGGCCCAATCCAGTTCGGTCCGGGTTTCGACCACGACGCAGCGGGCATCGCGTGCCGCCAGACGCCAGCAATTCTGTTCGATCGCCAAAAGGTCGATCCGGCGCTGGACCATGGCATGCCCCGTTTGCGGCGCGGCATTCGGCGCAGGACCGACGCAAAGGATCACGCGGCCAAGCGCCTCGATCCGGTCCAGAATGCCCGGAAGGTCCAGCGCGTCGATTGCGGCGTTCGACAGGAAAGCGATGACCGGATGCGGCGCGGTGTCGTCGCCGACCTCCCGCACGGGGCCTGTGGCCGACCGAACGATCTCCACGCCCAATGCGCCGGGTCCGAGGTCAAGCTTTTCGATCCGGACGAAGCAGCGCAGGGCCAGGGGCCGGGCCAGCAGCCGCTGGGCCACACGCTCGGCCAGGGTTTCCAGAAGGTTCAGCCGCTCCTCGGCGAGGCTTGCGGCGATCGACTCGGTGATCGTGTCGTAGGAGAGGACGGCGTCCACGTCGTCGGTCTGGCCCGCATTCGAGGGGCGCACCTCGACCACGACGTTGAACAGAACCCGCTGCGTGCGGCCCCGCTCCTGCTGGAAGGCACCGATCTCGACTTCGACCACGTGGTCGCGCAGACTGATCCGGTCCGGAAACCCCGCGGGCGGGTAGGCCGCCGCGCGGGCTTCGGGATGCTCGAAAGCCAGTTTCGTCTCGTCACCCATGGCGCCCCTGCCGTGCTACGGTTTCGGTGTTACGACACGGGGGCCGATGACGAAAGGGTCAGCCGTAATTGTAGAAGTGATGGGCGCCGATGGTGGTCGTGCGGGCGAAGACCCGGCTCCACGACGGATTGACGGCCTTGGTGTGATAGAACAGGGCGCCTTCGGTCAGGTCACGCGGCCCCTCGTCGATCATCAGGCGGGCGATCTTCTTCATGCGTTCATGCGCGCCCGTCTCGCGGATCCGGTCGGGGATGCCGTCGCAGGTATAGCTGAACTGGCAAGCGTATTTCTTTCCGGTCCCCTGGTTCACGACCTTGCATATGCTCGACGGGAACCGATCCGAATCCACCCGGTTCAGGATGACCTCGGCCACCGCGAACACGCCTTCGGCCGACTCGCCGCGGGCTTCGAAGTAAAGTGCCTCGACCAGGCACTCGAACTGCGCGTCGCCCGAAGCGGCTGGCAGGGTGTCCACGAAGTCGTAGGTATGGTCGATCTTGAAAACCGCCGCGCGGGTCTTCGAACCGAACACGCGGTTCAGGCCGGCCCCACGCTGGGGGCGGACCTCAGGGGCCGACGTACCCAGAAGGCCCTGCAACCGCGTGCCCAAGGTCGGTTCGACGGCCAAGCCACCGGACAAATCCATGGTCGGCGACGATTTCGTGCTGAACCGAATCTCGGCTTGGGCGTTGCCTGTCGAGATCACAGAAAGCGCCATGAGCAGGCCAAGTATCATCGTAGCGCGCCGAAAGACGCGCAGTGCGAAGGTATCGCTCTGCATCGGTATCCCCGTATCCCAGAATGTTCGTTGCGGGGGCGTCAACTCAGCCGCATGTCCCAGCGACCCGCCCCCCGAAGCAAGCGGGGCCCGTTTACGAAACGATACGCGGGTCGCCAACCATGACGCTAAAACTTGCGCAACTTCCCGCCGACTTATGTAAAGTCGCGGAACCTACCGGTCCGGCGGGGCAGTCATTGTGCGTCCCCGTTCACGGATCGCAATATGTGCTGCGGCCATCCTCGCGACAGGAACACGGAACGGCGAGCAACTGACATAATCGAATCCCGCCGCGCGGACGAACGCGATCGAGTCGGGATCGCCGCCGTGTTCCCCGCAAATCGACAGAATCACATCCGGTCGCCCGCGGCGTCCGCGCTCGGCCCCGATGGTCAGAAGTTCGCCCACGCCATCCTGATCGAGTTGCAGGAAAGGATCGTCGGGGAAGACTTTTTCGCGGACATAGGCCGACATGAACCGGCTGGCGTCGTCGCGCGACAGGCCATAGGTCATCTGCGTCAGATCGTTCGTCCCGAAACTCAGGAACGTTGCGTATTCTGCGATCTCGTCCGCCCTCAGCGCAGCGCGCGGCGTTTCGACCATGACGCCCAGGTTATAGTCGAACTCGACCCCGCTTTCGGTACGGACCTGTGCCGCGACGGCATCGATGCGCGACTTGACCAGTTCCACCTCGCGCCGGGCCGAGACGAGTGGGATCATCACCTCGGGCGTGACGCGCGGCGTTGTCGCGACAGCGGCCTCGAAAATCGCGCGCGCCTGCATTTCGTAGATCTCGGGGAAGGCGATCCCCAGACGGACGCCCCGCATTCCGAGCATCGGGTTGAATTCCGCCAATGCCCGGATCCGCGTCTGCACAGCCTCGAGCGGCAGGTCGAGGCTGGCGGCAAGGTCGAGCATCCCGCGTCGGTCCGAGGGAAGGAATTCGTGCAACGGCGGGTCCAGAAGCCGGATCGTGACGGGTCGCCCCGCCATGATGTGGAACAGTTCGGTGAAATCAGCGCGCTGGACGGGCAGAAGCTGATCCAGCGCCGCGGCGC
>Ga0114903_1000302_pt1 | contig 31753 bp, 32 predicted proteins | sample MalvirDeepMed_s2_FD_87289 | JGI IMG/M metagenome (GOLD analysis project Ga0114903, IMG submission 87289) | Marine viral communities from the Global Malaspina Expedition - Malaspina viral metaG DeepMed_s2 | ecosystem: Environmental > Aquatic > Marine > Oceanic | place: Mediterranean Sea...
GGCACGGGATAGGCGCACGGGTTGATGCCCGTCGACAGATCCAGCCAGTCGTCCCCCCCATAGTCCCGCATCGCCGCGTCGAGATTGCCGCCGTGATCCCGCGTCATACCAGCCACAGGACCAGAAGCCCCGCCCCGAAGATCAGCATGGCCCGGCGATACAGGCTCCGCGCCCGCTCCATCGTGTCCGGCCCGGGATCGGGCGCGCCCTCGTTCAGCCATGGCTCGTCCGCCGTGCCCTCGGCATAGACGCGCGGGCCGGACAGGCGGCAGTCCAGCGCGGCCGCCATCGCCCCTTCGGGCCAGCCCGCGTTGGGCGAGCGGTGGCCGGGCGCGTCGCGACGCATCGCGGCGAAGGCGGCGCGGGGGGAGGACGAGACGACGCAGAACAGTGCCCCGGTCAGACGCGCGGGGACCCAGTTGGCCCAATCGTCCAGGATCGCGGCAGCTCGGCCAAAATCGACATGGCGGGGCGTGCGGTGACCGATCATGGAATCCATCGTGTTAATCGCCTTGTAGGCCGCTATCCCCGGCAGGCCCAGAAGCGCGCCCCAGAAAAGCGGTGCGACGACGCCGTCCGAGGCATTCTCGGCCAGCGATTCGATCCCCGCGCGGGCAATCGCCGGCGGGTCGAGCGTCGCCGGATCACGCCCGACGATCATGGACACCGCGTGCCGCGCACCTTCGGTGTCGCCACTGCCTAGCGGCTCGGCGACGGCGGCGACGTGATCGTGCAGGGACCGTGCCGCGACCAGCGGCCAAGCAAGGATCCCGGCCAGAAGCGCCGCAAAAAGCCCGTCGTTCAGCGCGGCTTGCAGGGCGAGCGCGGGCAAAAGCGTGGCCCCGAGGACGAGCGCCACGGTCACCTTTCCTGCGCGGCGGGCGGCTTCGGGGTCGCCCGGCGCGTTCAGCCGCCGGTCGAGCGCGCCAATCAGGCCGCCGATCCACGTCACCGGGTGGCCGATCCGCCGATACAGCGCATCAGGCCAGCCGAACGCCGCGTCCAGCGCCAAAGCCACCACCATCGCCCCGATCACGTGCCCCCTCCGGTTACGAACTGCAGGGGCGCCGCCAGCCCGGACTGCGCCAAGGCCTGTTCGGCCCCGTCCGGCGCCGTGCCGGGGGCGAAGATCAGCGCGCGGGCCGATCCGGTGTGGGCGCGGGCATGCCCCAGCGCACCAAGATCGGCGGCGAGCAACCGAGTTGGGTCGTTGGCGGGGCCGCGCAGGGCCGTGCAGCGCAGGGCGGACTCGGTGGCGATCCGGGCATGGTCATCCAGCGTTTCGGCGGCGGACCAGGCGTCAGCCAGATCCGCGATGTCGGGAAAGGCGATGTCGGCGGGGTCCGTCGGGGTCGGGGGTCCGAAAAAGCCGCCGACGATCTGCGCTCTTGGAGGGGTTCGCCCTTCGCGCAGGACTCGACCTTCGCGCGGGGCCCATAGGACGGCGTCGGGGCGGGGCAGCATCAGCGGATCGCTTGCACCTTCGGCGGTCAGGCAGGCGGCCCGCACGCGGTCGGGGTCGGTGACGCCCGCGGCGCGCGCAATCGCGATCAGCGCGGCGGTCGAGGCGCCCGTGCCCGCCCCCAGAGGCATCCGCGCGACAAGGCCGATGCCGGGATCGGCGACCCCGAGGGCGTCGCAGAACGCCGCGATCACCGAGGCGGGCATCAGCGGATCGGTGCCGTCCTGTTCAACCGGTGCGACGGTGCAAGCCAGCGTGACCAGCGCAAGGGGGCCGTCGGGGCCAAGCCGTCCTTGCAGCCATTCGCCGAAATGCCCAGCAATCCCCGTCATGCCGCGATCCGGTTCACGCAGGCGATGCCGGTTGCGCCGGGCCAGAAGGTCAGGCGGGTCAGGGACAGCGGCGCGACCTCGAACGACAGGGCGGGGGCGGCGCCGACGACCGTTGCCAAAGCCGCGCGGACCGTACCCGCATGGGCGACGACGGCGATCGGACCTTCGGTGCGGGCCCGGCTTGCGAGGTCCGCAAGCGCCGGGGCGATCCGGGCGCATAGGTCGTCGAAGCTCTCACCGCCCTCCCAGCGATGCCGGATGAGGTCCTCGGGCGGAATTGGGCCGAGGTCCGGCATCTCGGTCGCGGGCTGGCCGTCATGAATGCCGAAATCCTGCTCCCACAGGCGGGGATCTTTGGTGACAGCGGTCCCGGGAAACAGCGCTTGGGCCGTGGCGGCGCAGCGTATCGCGGGACTTGCAACGACGCGCGCCAAATCAGGCAAAATGGACCGAAGCGCGGCGATGTGCGCCGGGTCGATCCGGGCCTCTGCATCCGTCCGGCCGCACAGGATCCCAGCGCGCGCAATGGGCGCGTGGCGGATCAGCAAAAGGTCGGGGCGCACGGTCATTGCGGGCGAGGCTTTCCATTTCAAGCAGGGTGTGATGTGTCATTTCGCGATGGCAAAGTCGATCCTCATCACCGGTGGTGCGCGGTCCGGAAAATCCGCCTATGCCGAGCGTCGGATCGCCGCGATGGGCGGCGCGCCGATCTATGTCGCCACGGCCGAGGCGCGGGACGGCGAGATGGCCGAGAGGGTGGCGCAGCACCGGGCCCGGCGGGGCCCTGAATGGGGCCTGATCGAGGAGCCGCTGGACCTGATCGGCGCGCTGAACCGCAGCGACCAAGGGCCCCGGCTGGTAGATTGCCTTACGCTGTGGCTGTCGAACCTGATGTTTGCCGACCGCGACTGGAAGGCCGAAGGTGTCCGCGTTGCCAACGCGATCCCGGCGCTGACGCATCCAGTCGTCTTCGTCACGAACGAGGTCGGACTGGGCATCGTGCCCGACAACGCGCTGGCCCGCCGGTTCCGCGACGCGGCCGGCTGGCTGAACCAGACCATCGCCGAGGCGTCGGACGAAGTCGTCCTTGTCGTCGCCGGGCAACCCCTGAAGGTGAAACCGCAATGAAGCTTGATTTCTCGTCCCTCGATGCGCTGGCCGCCGGCCTGACCGACTTGCCCGCCATTGACCATAAGGCCGCCGAAGCGGCGCAGGCGCGGCAGGCGGAACTGACCAAGCCGCCCGGATCGTTGGGGCGACTGGAGGAGCTGGCGATCTTCATGGCCGGTTGGCAGGGCGCCGCGCGTCCCCGGATCGATGGCGCGCAAGCGCTGGTCTTCGCGGGCAATCACGGGATCTGCGCGCAAGGCGTGAACCCTTTCCCGCAAGAGGTGACGGCCGCCATGGTCGCGAACTTCAACGCCGGGGGCGCTGCGATCAACCAGCTTTGCCGTGTGGCCGGCGCCGAGATGCTAGTCGTCGCGCTGGATTTGGATCGCCCCACCCGCGACTTCACCCAAGGCCCCGCCATGGACGAGGCCGAGGCCCTGGACGCCCTGCGCCAAGGGGCCGAGGCGGTGGATACGAATGCGTCCGTCCTGATCCTGGGCGAGATGGGGATCGGCAATTCGACCGTCGCGGCGGCGCTGGCCCACGGTGTCCTGGGCGGAAAGGCCGAAGATTGGGTCGGGCGTGGCACGGGTGCCGTGGGCGATGTGCTGACAAAGAAGCGCGACGTCGTGCGCGACGGGGTTGCCCGGCATGCCGGTCTGTCGCCGCTGGGGCTTCTGGCGGCACTGGGCGGACGCGAGCAGGCGGCCATTGCGGGCGCCGTTCTGGCGGCACGGGCCGCGCGGATCCCGGTGATGCTGGACGGGTTCATCTGCACGGCCTCGACCGTGCCGCTCTGGGCCATCGACCCTGAGCTTCTGGGCCATTGCCTGGTTGCGCATCGCAGCGCCGAAGGCGGCCATGCGAAGATGCTCGAGGCAATGGGCAAACGCCCGATCCTCGATCTGGGGATGGCACTGGGCGAAGGGTCCGGTGCGGCGGTCGCGCTGTCGGTGCTGCGCCATGCGCTTGCCATGCATGACGGCATGGCCACCTTCTCCGAAGCGGGGATCGGGTGAGCCGCCTTTTCGACGAGCTGCGCCTTGCGGTGATGTTCCTGACCCGGCTGCCCGTCGGGCGGATCAAGGACGCACCGGAACTGAAGGACGTCGCTTGGGCCTTCCCGGTCGCGGGGCTTGTTCCCGCCGCGCTGGGTTGGATTATCTTTGCCCTTGTCGATGGCGGTCTGTTCGGCGCGACGCTGGCGCTTGGTGTGGTGATGCTGGCGACGGGGGGGCTGCATTTCGACGGGCTGGCCGATTTCGCCGACGGCATCGGCGGCGGGCGCGACCGGGAACACGTCCTGACCATCATGGAAGACAGCCGGATCGGCAGCTACGGCGTGCTGGCCCTGATCGCGGTGTCGCTGGTTCAGGTCGTGGCGATCGCCGAGGTCGGATCGCTGCCTGCGTTCCTGTTCCTGGCGGTCCTCAGTCGCGTGGCGATGCTGGCCCTCCTGACCCGCCTGCCGCCCGCGCGGGAAAAAGGCCTGAGCGCCATTGCCATGGGCGACCCGGTGTTCTGGCGCAGTGGGTCGGTGGCCCTGATCTTGGCGCTGTGGGTCGGATGGCCAGCGATCTGGGCGGCGCTGGCCATCGGGGCGACCTACGTGGCCGTCGCGCGCCTGTGCCGCAAGCGGATGGGCGGACAGACCGGGGACGCGTGCGGCGCGACCCAGCTTCTGGCCGAGACGGCCGGGTGGGCGGTTCTGGCCGCGCTCGCCTAGACGAGGACTTCGCGCCGTTCCTGATGGCCCACCTCGAAAATCTGGCGATACCGCTCGACCTCTTCTGCCGGGCCGGTCGCCTTCTCGGGGTTGTCCGACAGCTTGACCGTGGGGCGCCCGTTCGCCGCCCGCGCCTTGCACACCAGAGAGAACGGCGCGAGCGCGTCGTCCTTCACCAGCCCGCGGAAATCGTTGGTCAGAAGCGTGCCCCAGCCGAAGCTGACCCGCACCCGGCCGGCGAAACGGGAATGCAGATCCTCGATCACGCCGACATCCAGCCCGTCCGAGAAGATGACCAGCTTGTCGCGGGGATCCTCGCCCCGGTCCTTCCACCAGTCGATGGCGGTTTCGGCGCCCTTCACCGGGTCGCCGGAATCGATCCGTATCCCGGTCCAGCCCGCCAGCCAGTCGGGCGCGTCATCCAGGAATCCCTTGGTGCCGTAGGTGTCGGGCAGGATGATGCGCAGATTACCCTCGTGTTCTTCGTGCCAGTCGGCCAGCACGTCATAGGGGGCCTGCCGCACGCCCTCGTCGGTGTCGGCCAGTGCGGCATAGACCATGGGCAGCTCGTGCGCGTTCGTGCCGATTGCCTCGAGGTCGCGGTTCTTGGCGATCAGGCAGTTGGAGGTGCCGGTGAACGCGGTTCCCAGCCCTTCCTGCATGGCCTGCACGGCCCAGTCCTGCCACAAGAAGGAATGCCGCCGCCGCGTGCCGAAATCCGCGATCCGAAGCTGGTCGAGCTTTTGCAGACGCTTCACCTTCTCCCACAGCTTGGTCATCGCGCGGGCATAGAGGACCTGCATCTCGAACCGGCCCATGTCGTGCAGCACGGCGCGGCTGCGAAGCTCCATCAGGACCGACAGGGCGGGAATCTCCCACAGCATGACCTCGGGCCACGCCCCCTCGAACGTCAGTTCGTACTGGTCGCCCACGCGTTCCAGATAATAGGGTGGCAGGCGCAGCGCCTCGAACCAGTCCATGAACTCGGGCGTGAACATTTGGCGCTTGCCGTAGAACGTGTTGCCGCGCATCCACGTGGACTCGCCCCGGGACAGGGACAGCGACCGGATGTGGTCAAGCTGCTCGCGCAGTTCGCCCTCGTCGACCAGTCGGGCCAGGGGGACATCCTTGGTGCGGTTGATCAGGCTGAACGTCACGCGCGTGTCGGGGTGACGGCGCTGGACGGTCTGGCACATCAGCAGCTTGTAGAAATCGGTATCGATCAGCGACCGCACGATCGGATCGATCTTCCATTTGTGGTTCCAGACCCGCGTGGCGATGTCGACCATGTCGCATTCCTTTCGAAGTTGGGCGCATATGTGCATCCCGCCCGGCAATGGGCAACCCGCCGCTTGCCCCATGCGCCATGGCGGTTAAGGGTGCCCGCGAGGGCGGACCTCTGCCCGACAGTTCAAGGAGAGTTGCAATGAAAACCCGCGCCGCCGTCGCCCTTGAGGCCGGCAAACCGCTTGAGATCATGGACGTGAACCTGGAAGGCCCACGCGCCGGAGAGGTGCTGGTCGAAATCAAGGCGACCGGATTATGCCACACCGACGAGTTCACCCGTTCCGGCGCCGACCCCGAAGGCGCGTTCCCCGCGATCCTGGGCCATGAGGGCGCGGGCATCGTGCAGGAAGTCGGCGAGGGCGTGACCAGCGTGAAGCCCGGCGATCATGTCATCCCGCTTTACACGGCCGAGTGCCGGGAATGCGAATACTGCCTGAATCCCAAGACCAACCTGTGCCAGAAGATCCGCGGCACACAAGGTCAGGGCGTCATGCCCGACGGCACCTCGCGCTTCTCGATGGAGGATGGCACCCCGATCCTGCACTACATGGGCTGCTCGACCTTTTCGAACTACACGGTCCTTCCCGAGATCGCGCTCGCCAAGGTCAACCCGGACGCGCCGTTCGACAAGATCTGCTATATCGGCTGCGGCGTGACGACCGGCATCGGCGCCGTGATCTACACCGCCAAGGTCGAGGTCGGATCGCGCTGCGTGGTGTTCGGTCTGGGCGGCATCGGCCTGAACGTCATTCAGGGCCTGCGTCTGGCCGGTGCCGAGATGATCGTCGGTGTCGATATCAACGATTCCAAGAAAGAGATCGCCGAGCGCTTCGGCATGACGCATTTCGTTAATCCCAACGAGGTCGAGGGCGATCTGGTCCCCTATATCGTCGACCTGACCAAGGGCGGGGCGGACTATACGTTCGAATGCATCGGCAAGACCCCGGTCATGCGCCAGGCGCTGGAATGCGCGCACAAGGGCTGGGGCGAGTCGATCATCATCGGCGTCGCCGGCGCGGGCGAGGAAATCTCGACCCGGCCGTTCCAGCTGGTCACCGGCCGTGTCTGGCGCGGATCTGCCTTCGGCGGGGCGCGCGGGCGGACGGACGTGCCGAAGATCGTCGACTGGTACATGCAGGGCAAGATCGAGATCGATCCGATGATCACCCACAAGCTGACGCTGGACGAGATCAACCACGGCTTCGACCTGATGCACGAGGGCAAGTCGATCCGCGCGGTCGTCGAGTACTGACCCTGCTGTCGCGGCGGCGTCTGGTCGCCGCGACGCCTTTCGGGGCCGTCCCAACGGGAAGGGCGGCGCCTTTCGTCAGTCGGGATCGACCTTGCCGCGCAGGGCCTTGACCTCGCCGCGCGTCTTCTTGGCCTTCAGCCGCCGTTTCTTCGATCCGTAGGTGGGCTTTGTCGGGATGCGGCGCTTGGGTTTTTCCAGCGCCTGCCGGATCAGTTCGACCAGCCGGTCGCGGGCAATCTCGCGGTTGCGGGCCTGATGGCGCGTTTCACTGACCTGGATCAGCAGCGCGCCGTCCTTGGTCCAGCGCCGCCCGGCCACCCTGCGCAGGCGCGACTTCACGGCCTCGGGCAGATTGGGCGACCGCTCGGCCTCGAACCGAAGCTCGACGGCGGTGGCCACTTTGTTCACGTTCTGCCCACCCGGGCCGCCGGCCTGGGTGAATTGTTCGGTGATCTCCCAATCCTCGATCGAGATGCGGTCGTTTACCCGTATCGTCATGTCAGGATCAGAACCACGGACAGCGCGTAAAGTCCAAGGACCAGCACGCTTTCGAACCCGATCACGGCCGGGCCCGTCCGCTCGCGGCGCAAAAGACCCAGAAGCAGGACGCCCACCATCAGCAGCGCGATCAGCGCGGTTGTTCGGTCGGCCTGGCTCATCCGCTCGTAGATCGAGCCGGGATAGACCGTGTCGGCGGCGGCAAGGAACATCACCTCGAACGAGTTGCCGCCGATGATGTTGCCGATCGCTAGGCTGACAGCGCCCGCGCGCACGGCGGCAATGGCGGTCACCAGCTCGGGCAAAGAGTTCGCGACGGCCGCGAAGATCGTGCCGATGGGGCCCGCGCCGATCTCGGTCTTGTCCAGCAGGCCTATGGACGCCTCGCCGATGGCATAACCCGCCACGGCGGTGATCCCGGCCAGGATCAGGAACTGCGTCCACAGCGTGCTCATACGGCCCTCGACATGGTCGACCTCCGAGACCTCCTCCTGCGTCTCGTCGGTCTGAACCGGTTTCCACATGGGATCCTGTTCGATCTTCCACAAAAGGCGCAGGCCGAAGATATAGACGACGGGGGTGACGATCGTGGCGGGGTGGATGCGCCAGATCAGCATCTCTCCCTCGTTCGAGGCGATCAGCGGGATCGTCAGCATCACTACCATCAGCACGCCCTGCGCCAGACCCACGGTCGAGGCCGCCGCGTGTTCCAGGTTCGCGCGCCTGTACACCAGGTCGGCCACGGCGACGAACGCGGTCTGCGCGGTCAGGCCCCCAAGCGCGTTGCCGATGGCAAGCTCGGGCGCGCCCTGCGCCGCGGTCGAAACGGACGTGATCGCGCCCGGCAGGGACGTGGCGGCGCCCACGAACAAGGCACCCGCGATGACCTCGCCCAGCCCGGTGCGGTCGGCCAGCTCGTCGGCGACATAGGACAGGCGGGTTCCGGCGATGCAGATCGCGGTGGCGGACAGAACGAAGACCGCGACAAGGCCCCAGAGCGGATAGAGCGATATCTGAAGGATTGACGGCATGAGTTCCCCGGATTTCGGGCCTGAACGCCTGGTCAAAAGAAAAGGGACCGCCGGAAGTCGACGGTCCCTCGAATGTTTCGGAGGTAGGCCCGGTTAGGGTCCGACCCAATCATGGTTCTTTCGTCTGCGGGGCTGCCCTCAGACGTCGGCCCCCATGACTGTTCCGACCTCACACTCCTGCATCATTCTAGACACTGGACCACCTCCTTTCGCTGATTGCCGATAGGGGGACGGTGCCACATATTTCGCGTGTGTCAAACGGTTTTACGCCGCATCTGGTGTCATCTTCTCGGTGATGACGCGGAACGGCGCCAAAGCGATCATAGCCAGTGCCAGTTTGACCAACCAGTCGGCAAACGCCAAAGACATCCAAAGGGGTGCCACGGGGCCAACGCCGACAAGCGGCAGCGCCTCGTTCGCCCAAGAGACGTCGCCGGGAAGGAGGCCCGACAGGCTGGCCGAAAACGCGATCGAAAAGAACAGCGCGGTGTCCAGCGCCGATCCCACGACCGACGACGCCAGCGGCGCCTGCCACCAGGCATGGCCGCGGATGCGGTCGAAGATCGCGACATCGGCCAGTTGCGCGATCAGGAACGCCGAGCCCGAGGCGATGGCGACGCGCACGGTAACGATGGGGCCGAACTCGCCCTGGATCTGGGTGCCGATCAGCGAACAGATGACTCCGACGATGAAGCCCGCGATTACCACCTTGCGGGCGGTGGGCGCGCCATAGACGCGGTTCATCACGTCGGTGACGAGGAAGGCCAGGGGATAGCTGATCGCGCCCCAGGTCAGCCATTGGCCAAGCAGGTATTGCACGAGGATGTTCGAGGCCACGACAATGGCGGCCATGGCAAGGATGCCGGGAAGAAGACGGGACATGTCGTTATCCGTTTTTTAGACAAGGTGACCGGAGACTTGTGCCCGCCCATGCGGGACCGGGCGCGTCTAGCGCGCCCGCCCGCGGGGTTCAAGCCGCCTTGCCGTCAGTCCGCGAGGCGGTATTCCACGATCTCGGTCTTTTGCAGGGCGAAGAAATTGTCGTCCGAGATCATGGTCAGCCGCAGATCGCCCGTCGCATCGCGCCAGACCGCCAGCCCTTCCAGGTTGTCGTGCTGACCGGGTCTGGACGTGAGCAAGACGTCCTCATCCCGGATCTGCCGTCCTGCCAGGGTGAACCGACGCACTCGGCTGCTGAAGCCGAACACACTGCGCAAATTGCGTTCGAGCAGGTACAGCCGACCTTCATCGTCGAAGTCCAGACCTACGGGGACGAAACCGTTCCCAGCCGGCAACAACGGTCCGGGCCTCCAGTTTTCGTCCTCAAACACGAAGACGCGAAAGCCGTCGCCTGAATTGGTTTCCGGGACCGCCCAGAGCGTGCCATCCGATGCGATGGCCAGCCCTTCGAGCCTTCGGTTATTTGGGAAGACGTCCACCTCCTCGGGCGTCGGGAAAGAGATCGGGTCCCCGTCTGGGGTGTTATAGCGCACGAGCCCCTGGCGCCCGCCTTCCAGAGAGATCCAGATCGTTCCGTCCGGGGAGACGGCCAGACCCTCACTGTCCAGCTTGCCGGTCCCCTCATAGAGGGCAAGCGGCGTTGGCAAGCTGGCCGAAACGCCGTCGATCTGCCCATCCGGTCCACGAGAGAGACCAATCCGCGCAATCCGCCCCCGGTCAGAGATCACGGTGCCCTCGCGCCCGTCCTCCGACAGGTCGATCCCCGAATATCCGCCGTGATCCTCGACCTCGCTATCCCAGCGCCAGCTGCCCACCAGCTCGGCGGCGTCGGCGGGCAGGGCAAAGGCGAGGGCGAGGATCAGCGCGCCAGAACGGCCTGGCATGCTTGCGGAAGGTCGGCCATGGTCAGTTCCCGCTTGGGCTGCGGCGCGGGGGCGTTTGGGTCGCGTGGTTGCGGGGGCGGGTTCAGGATGTTCCGCACCCACTGGCGGGCATCCTCGCACCCGTCGCCCGGGGGCGGCGGATCCTGGGCCACGCAACCCGTCGCGTTGTCGGGGCACGAAAGCCGGACGTGGAAATGATAGTGATGCCCGTACCAGGGCCGCACCTTGCGCAACCAGGACCGGTCGCCCGTGGCGTTGTCGCACATGGCAACCTTGGCGCCGGGGAAGATGAAGATGCGCTCGACCCGGGGATCGGTCGCGGCGGCCTTCACAATGGTTTCCTGGAACGAAGACCATGCGCTGTTGGTGTAGGCGCCTTCGGCGCGGCGGTAGGACTTGGCACTGATGTTTTCGCGCTGGGTGCGGTTCAAGCCCAGCGTCGCGGGCATCAGCCAGATATCCGCATCCAGACCGATCTGGTGGCTGGCGTGACCGGTCAGCATCGGCCCGCCCGACGGTTGGCTCATGTCGCCGACATAGATGCCGTTCGACGCGGGGTGCGCGGCGGCGGCGCGGCTGATGCCCTGAACGACGTCGATGGTCTGGGGCAGCGCCCAGTTGCGGTTCCGGCTCAGGCGCATCGCCTGCCAGGTCGGGCCGGTTTCGGGCAATTGTTGTGCGCCGGCCATGCAGCCCTTGGAATAGAAGCCGTAAGGCGCGCTGGGCAGGGCGGCGGGGGTCGGCTTGTTGCCGAACAACTGCTTTGCCATGCCGCTTTGGGTCACTTCGACCCCGGCAAGGCTGGGCACGGGGATCTTGGAACTGCCGCAGGCGGTCAGCGCCACAAGGCCTAATGCGGCAAGGAAACGGGTTACACTCATACGACGGGATCTCCCTCGGGGTTGACCCACGCTAGCAGAATCAATCCCACCGCGAAAAGGACGATCAGGGGGGATATGCCCCATTGTTGCGATCCCGTAAGCGATGTTGCCACACCTATCGACAGCGGGGCCAGGAATGAGGTCGCCTTTCCCGACAGCGCATAGAGGCCGAACGCCTCGGTCATCCGCGCGCGGTTGCCCTGCCGGACCATCATCGTGCGGCTGGCCGATTGCAGCGCCCCGCCCGCCGCGCCGATGGTCGCACCGATCACCATGAACACCGTGTCGGGCAGCGACGAGTCCGGCGCCTGCGGAAGGCCGAACACCGTCTCGCGGCTGACGAAGATCGTCGCGATGACGGTCAGCATCAGGGTCGTGGTGCAGATCACGATCACCGGCATGGGTCCGAACCGTTCATCCGCGCGGCCGCCGATCCACGCGAAAAGCGCGCCTGTGACGACGGCAAGGATCCCGAACGTGCCGGTCTGCACGACCGACCAGTCGAGCACGCCCGCGGCAAAGATCGCCCCCAGCGCATAGGCCCCCGACAGCCCGTCGCGATACAACATTGACGAGATCAGGAAGGTCAGCTGCGACGGCGTTTCGGGCAGGCGGCGGATCGTCCGGCCCAGGTCGCGCAACGCGCCGCGGATGTCGACGCGGCGGGTCGTCGTCCGCGGCTCTTTCACCCACAGGAAGAACGGGATCATGAACAGGGCATACCAGATGGCCGTGAAGGGGCCGACGAAGCGCGTCCCCTCGCGCGCCTCCGCATCCAGGCCGAACAACGGCTGAAGCCCGATCAGCGTGGTCCCCGTCGCCTCGTCTTCGGCGAACAGTAGCAGCATCATGACCAGCGCGATCAGCCCGCCCAGATAGCCGAACGCCCAGCCGGAGCCGGAGATGCGCCCGATCGTCCCTCGCGTGGCCAGATCCGGCAGCATCGAGTTGGTGAAGATCGTCGCGAACTCCATCCCGATGAGACCGATGCCGAAGAAGAACAGCGTGCGGATCAGGGCGAAATCCTGCGGCGCGGCGAACCACAGCGCGCCCGAGCCGATGACATACAGCGCCGAGAACCCCCAGATCCACGGCATTCGCCGGCCGCCCTGGTCCGCGATGGCCCCCAGCACCGGCGCCAGGATCGCCATGACGATCCCCGCCGCCGCGATGCCATAACCCCAGGCTGCTTGCGCTTGCGACCCGTCTTCGAGGACCGAGGCGACGTAGGGACCGAAGATGAAGGTGATCAGAAGCGTGTTATAGGGCTGGCTGGCCCAGTCGAAGAAGTACCACCCCCAAATGCGCTTGCGCGCGACTTTCTCGGCCATGCCCGCCCCCGCCCGTTTCGCGCGCATCAAACACGCGCGGGCGCATCCGGCAAAGGGTTATTCGGCCATCGGGGGCCAGGGGCGGTGATCGTCCGCCTCGGCCCACCGTGTGACCCAATCGGGCAGGGCGGGGCTTTCGCGGCTGCCCATGGCCTCGGCGGCCTCGGACATGGGGATCATGCGCTTGCGATCGGTCACGGCGGTGCGCAGCAGGACGTGGCTGGTGCATTCGCCATCCGTGTCTCTGAACATCGCCTGTTCGATATACAGGAACTTGGCGTCCCAGCCGACGATGCGGCTGCGCATCTGGACCTTGTGGAACATCTGCACCCGGCGGCGATAGCGCACGCTGGCCCCCGCCACGGTGCCGACCCAACCCTTCTTGCGCATGAACCCCACGACGCCCACCCGGTTGAACAGGACCAGCCGCCCCAGATCGTAGAGCGTCAGAGTGCGTCCGTTGTTCAGTTCGGCCCACATGTCGATGTCGATGGGCCAGATGCGATGGTGGCTGACATGCGTCTCGAACAGTCCCAGCGCTGGGGCGCTGCGGTGCACGAACAATTCCTTGGCGAAACGCAGGATCGGATACATCTTCAGCCCCCATTAACCCTGCGGCGAGGTGGCCTGCCGCGCGCCAGCGGTCAAGTCTTGCCGCAGGGGGTGTCGGTGGTTACGTAGCGACGGACGCAAGACAGGGACCCCAATGCTCTCGGTAATCCAGATCCTTCTCCTGATCCTCGACGTGGTGTGGTTCATCATGATCGCCCACATCATCATGTCGTGGCTGATAAACTTCCAGGTGCTGAACCTGCGCCAGCCGCTGGTGGCGCAAATCTGGGACGGCCTGAACCGTCTTCTGGAACCGCTCTACGGCCCGATCCGCCGAATCCTTCCGCCGATGGGGGGGCTCGATCTTGCGCCGCTGGTGGCGCTGATCGCCGTCTATGCCCTGCGGATCATCCTGATGAACAACGCGCCCGCCTTCTACTGACGACTGCGGCCCGCGCTTGTTCCCCGAGTCCCGATATGGGATCGGGGGCGACGCGCCGCGACAAACCTCAGGGACAGGCCCATGCCAGAGCCACAGGCGATCCTCGCCTCCGTTTTCGGATTCTCGGATTTCCGCCCGGGCCAGGGAGAGATCGTCGAGGCCGTGACGGCGGGGGAGCCGGTGCTGGCCATCATGCCCACGGGTGGCGGCAAGTCGCTGTGTTACCAACTGCCCGCGCTGCTGCGCGACGGGGTGACGCTGGTCGTCTCTCCCCTGATCGCCCTGATGCGCGATCAGGTCCGGGGCTTGCAGGAAGCGGGGGTCGCCGCCGGCGCCCTGACCTCGGCCAATACCGAGGATGAGACGCGCGCGATCTTCGATCAGCTCGAGTCGGGCACGCTGAAGCTGCTCTACCTCGCGCCCGAACGCCTGGGCTCGGCCGCCGGGATGTTGAGGCGCGCCAATGTCAGCCTGATCGCCGTGGACGAGGCGCATTGCGTCAGCCAATGGGGCCACGATTTCCGCCCCGACTACCTGCGCATCGGTGAGCTGCGCCGCAGCCTGGGCGTGCCGCTGGCCGCCTTCACCGCGACCGCCGACGCCGAGACGCGCGATGAAATCGTCACCCGCCTCTTCGACGGGGTGGAACCCCGGATGTTCCTGCGGGGCTTCGACCGGCCGAACATCCACCTGGCCTTCCGCCCCAAGGACAAGCCGCGCCAGCAAATCCTGTCCTTCGCCGCTGCCCGCAAGGGGCAGTCTGGCATCGTTTATTGCGGCACCCGGGCCAAGACCGAAGGGCTGGCCGACGCACTGGGCCGCGAGGGGCACGCCGCGGCCGCCTATCACGGCGGGATGGAGGCCGAGCAGCGCCGTCATGTCGAAACCCGGTTCGCGGTCGAGGACGGTCTGATCGTTTGTGCCACCGTGGCCTTCGGGATGGGCGTGGACAAGCCGGACATCCGTTGGGTCGCCCATGCCGACCTGCCGAAATCCATCGAGTCCTATTACCAGGAGATCGGCCGCGCCGGGCGCGACGGTGCCCCGGCCGAGACGATGACCCTCTACGGTCCCGACGACATCCGCTTGCGCCGATCCCAGATCGACGAGGGGCTTGCCCCGCCGGAACGCAAATCCGCCGATCACGGGCGGCTGAACGCGCTTCTGGGCCTGGCCGAGGCGCTGGGCTGCCGACGTCAGCGTTTGCTGTCCTATTTCGGGGAAACGGCCGAGCCGTGCGGGAATTGCGACCTGTGCGACCGGCCGCCCGACACGTTCGATGGGACCGAGGCGGTGCGCATGGCCCTGTCGGCCATCCTGCGCACCGGCGAGTATTTCGGCGCGGGCCACCTGATCGACGTGCTGACAGGGCGGCAGACCGAAAAGGTCAAGCAGCGCAGCCATGACGACCTGCCGACCTTCGGCGTGGGTCGGGCGACGCAGCCCCGGCAATGGCAGGCGATCTTCCGGCAGATGATGGGCCTTGACCTCGTGCGCCCCGATCCCGAACGCCACGGGGCGCTGCGCATGACCGAGGCCGCGCGCCCCGTCCTGCGCGGCGAGGACAGCGTGACCCTTCGCCGCGACGTGCTGACCGCGACCGATCGGCCGGCGGCGAAGGCACTGGTCTCGGACGAGGATGCGCCGCTTCTGTCGGCGCTGAAGGCCAAGCGCCGCGCCCTGGCCGAGGCGCAGCGCGTTCCGGCCTATGTCATATTCACGGACAAGACCCTGATCGAGATGGCCGAGACGCGGCCCGATACGCTTGACGCCATGGCCCGGATCGGTGGTGTCGGGGCCACCAAGCTGGAACGGTATGGTGCCCAGTTCCTCGAGGTGATCGCGGGCGAAGTCCAGATGCCGCACCCGGCGCGGCGAAAGCTGGCCGGACAGGCATCGGGCGCCATCTACGACCGGCTTCTGGAGGCGCAGGCCGACCTTGCGCGGGGCGAAGACGGCACCGGCAAACCCCTGTCCTGCACGGCCGGCACGTTACGCTGGATCGCCGAACGGCGCCCCGACACGCGCGAGTTTCTAGCCCGTGCCCCCGGCCTGAACGAGCCCAAGCTGGACCGGTTCGGGGACGCGTTCCTCGAGATCGTCCGCGACACCGGGCCGGGTTGAGCTTTGCGCGGCGCCGGGGCATATCCCCGTCCCGCGATCCAAGGAGGTGTGCGTGCTGATCCTGTTGTCCCCGGCGAAGAACCTGAACGAGGCGCGTGCCGCTGGCCATGCGACCACCACACCGCGGTTCCTGAACGAGGCCAGGGAACTGGTCGACGTCGCCCGCACGTGGTCTGCGGCTGACATCGCCGAATTGATGAAGGTCTCCCCCGCGATTGCGGAACTGAACGCGGACCGTTTCGCGGACTGGTCCCCGCATGATCGGGAAGGGGCCTCGGCGGGCCTGATGTTCGACGGCGACGTCTACAAGCACCTGGACCTGCCTACCCTCGACGCGCCCGCCCGTGATGCGGCGGACCGACGACTGCGGATCCTGTCCGGGCTTTACGGTCTGTTGCGCCCGGCCGACGCGATCGCCCCCTACAGGCTTGAGATGGGGCGGAAATTGCCAGGTCATCCGGCGGGAACACTCTACCGCTTCTGGGGCGACAAGATCGCCCGCGCCGTGGTCGATGACTGCCGCAGCTTGGGTGTCGATGTGGTCCTGAACCTGGCTTCCTCTGAATACGCGAAGGCCGTCGACCGGGGGGCGCTGAATGACCTGACCATCATCGAACCGCGCTTCGAGGAAGAGCGCGGAGGAAAGCGCAAGGTCGTGGCCGTCTCGGCCAAGCGGGCGCGAGGGGCCATGGCGCGCTGGGTGCTTGAAACGGGGGCCAGCACGCCGGCCGACCTGACCGGGTTCGATGTCGGCGGTCATGCCTTCGACGCCGAGGCATCGACAGAGGGCCGTCCGGTCTTTCTGCGCGCCTGAACCGTCAGGTCGTTTCGGCCAGTCCGGCGGTTGCGGCCTCGACCTCTTCTGCCAGCACCGCGCGGCTCAGCGGTTTGGTCAGTACCCGGTCAATACCCGCGTCGTGCATTCTCTGGGTGTCGGTGGGGTGCGCGTGCGCCGTCATGGCGACGATCCGCAGCGGCGATGCACCGGCGTCCCGCTCCTGTGCCCGGATGCGGCGGGTCATCTCGCACCCGTCCATGTCGGGCATAGAAATGTCCGTCAACAGAAGGTCCGGCCGCTGAGACCGTATTTGCGCCAGACAATCCTCCGCGCGCTCGACCATCGTGATTTCCGCCTCAAAAGGTTCCAACAGCTTCTTAAGGACCAACCGGTTCGTCGCGTTGTCCTCAGCCGCCAGGATTCTGAGCATACGCGGCACCGGGGCGGCGTCTGCCTCGCTGGAAACGGGCAACGTCACCTCGAAGATCGACCCGCCGCAGTCCCGCGGTCTGTAGACGATGGACCCGTCCATCCGCTCGACCAGCTTGCGGCAGATCGCCAGGCCCAGACCGCTACCATCATGCGAACGGTCCGCCCCGTCTTCGCCCTGAACGAACCCCTCGAAAATCGTGGCGGCCCGGTGGTCAGGGATCCCCGGACCGGTATCCTGGACCGCGATACGCAGATCCCCCCCGTCGACGGCGCACCGAACGGTGACACCGCCGCTGTCGGTGAATTTCACGGCATTGCCCAGCAGGATCGCCAGAACCTGCCGAAGCCGTCTGGCATCGCCCACGCATTCGGGAAGGGGGGGGCAGTAGATGTCCAATGCCAGCCCGCGCTGCGCGGCTTCGGCCCGGAAGACCTCGGCCACGTCGCGCAGCAGGGCGGCGGCGTCGAAAGGCGCGATCGCCAGGTCGATCTGGCCCGCCTCGGCGCGCGAAAACTCCAGAACGTCGTCGAGGAGCGACATCAGGCCGCCCGCCGAACTGCGCAGCGTGCCGAGCATCTCTTTCTGATCGGAGTCGAGGTTCGTTTCCAGCAGCATGTCGGCCATGCCCACGAGGCCGTTCATCGGTGTCCGGATCTCGTGGCTCATGTTCGACAGGAACGCGGCCTTGGCGCGGGCTGCGGCTTCGGCGGCTTCTGCCAACCTCTCCAACTCAAGCTGCTGCGTCTTGGCGTCCGTAATATCGAGGTGAAAGCCGACATGCCCGCCATCCGGCAGTTCCACGTCCAGCGCGCGGATCCACCGACCGTTGGCCAGGCGTTCCTCGACCGGCTCTGCGTCGGCACGGCGGTCGAGCCACTGGTCGAGCCAGTCCTCCTCTCGGTCCTTGGCGGCGGGAAACAGTCCCCGCGCCAGCCCACGCCGCAGGATGTCGGCGAATTGGGTCCCGGTCGGAAGGGCGACCCCGGCGCCGACATAGGCTGACCGGAATTCCGCGTTGGACAGGACCACCCGGTCGGCAGCATCGGTCATGACGAACCCGTCGGGCAGGGATTCTATGGCGGTGGACAAGCGGATCATGTCGGACTGGTCCATCACCAGCGTGACGAACCCCCCGGTCGACAGACGCTGTGAAGTGACTCGAAGGAACCGCCCGTCCCAATGGCGTACCAGGCGATCGGGAACGCTGTCGCCGCGGATGGTCGAGACCATGCGGCTGACCCAGCTCGCCGGATCGTCGCCACCGGTATCGGCGACCCCTTCCTCGACGAGAATTTCGAGCATACGCCGGTAGGAGATGCCCGGCCTGATTTCGTCGATCTCGCCCAGGAAGCGAAAATAGGCATCATTCGCAATCACCAGATGGTCGTCCGCACCCCAGATCGCGAAGCCATTCGCAAGTGTCTGGACGGCAGCCCAAAGGATCATCTGATCCGGCGCCGCACCGCCTTGCGGCGTCGGTGGAGGCAGGGGCGCTGCCTCGATCGGGCGCCGGGCATCCTGGCGCTTCTCCGCGATCTCGCGATTCAGGCGGCGCGACGTCTCTTCAAGGCGCGCGATCTTCTCGGTGAGCTCACGCTCCCGTTTTGCAGCCATTCGTTCCGAGGCAAGCCGCGCGCGGCGCTCCCGCTCGGCGCTCAGCCCCTTGTCGTGCAACATCGCGCCACCACAGTTTGGATGGCGCGAGTGTGCGCAAGCGGATGTTAAGGCGACGTGAAGACCGGATCAGATCCGTTCGATCGCCAGCGCGATACCCTGACCGCCGCCGATGCACATCGTGATCAGCGCCTTCGATCCACCGATGCGCTGCAGCTCGTACATTGCCTTGACGGTCAGGATCGCGCCCGTGGCCCCCACCGGATGGCCCAGCGCGATGGCGCCGCCATTGGGGTTCACCTTCGCCCCGTCAAGGCCAAGTTCGCGATTGACGGCCAACGCCTGCGCCGCGAACGCCTCGTTTGATTCGATCACGTCGAACTGGTCGACCGTCACGCCGGTCCGATCGCACAGGGCGCGCACGGCCGGGATGGGGCCGACGCCCATGACCTCGGGGCGGACGCCCGAATGGGCATAGCCCAGAACGCGGAACATTGGCTTCAGTCCCGCCTTCTCGGCCGCGGCGCCCTTGGCCAGAACCAGGGCAGCGGCGCCGTCGTTGATGCCGCTGGCATTTCCGGCTGTGACCGTGCCGTCCTTCTGGAACACCGGGCGCAACCCCGCCAGTTGCTCGGCCGAGGTTTGCTTGGGGTGTTCGTCCTTCTGGAACGCCACCGTGTCGCGCTTGATCCTGATCTCGACTGGCACGATCTGATCTTGAAAGCGGTCGTCGGCCATGGCGCCGGCGGCGCGCTCCTGCGAGGTCAGCGCGAAGGCGTCCTGATCCTCGCGGCTGATCTGATGTTCCTTCGCAACGTTCTCCGCCGTCACGCCCATATGGCCGGTTCCGAACGGGCAGTTCAGCGCGCCCAGCATCATGTCCTGGGTCGAGACGTCGCCCATCTTCTGGCCCCAGCGCAGGGCAGGCAGGATGTGGGGCGAGCGGCTCATGCATTCGGCGCCACCGGTCAGCACGAAATCGGCGTCGCCCATGGCCAACGCCTGCACCACGCTGACGATGGCCTGCGCGCCTGACCCACACAGCCGGTTCACGTTCATCGCGGGCACCGTCTCTGGCACGCCGGCATCCATCGCGGCAACGCGGGACAGGTACATGTCGCGCGGTTCGGTGTTGATGACATGGCCGAAGGCGACATGGCCGATCTGCCCGCCCTCGACGCCCGCCCGCTCCAGCGCGGCTTTCGAGGCGGTGGCCGCCAGATCGATCGGCGGCGTTCCGGCAAGCGATCCGCCGAAGGTGCCGATGGCGGTGCGTGCGCCACCCAGAATGACGATATCGTCCAGCATATGGTCTCTCTCCCGTTCGTGGTGCGCGGACCCTATCCCGCGGCGGCACCGGCGAACAAGGGACCGCGGCAGCCCCGGTCACGCGACGGGCAATGATCCGTGAAGACGGGCGGGAACCGGTTAAATTCCGGAAACAGGCGAACTAACATCGGGGTCGCTCTGTTCGGAGGGTAATCATGTATCGTATCGTCACCATATTGGCCGCGCTGATCGCGGCCCCCGCCGCCGCGCAGGACTCCCCTGCTTCGGCCGATGTGCCCCAAGCCACGGTCGAGCCATTGATCACGCCGCGCGCACGACCCGAGGATTTGCCCACCGTGTCCCCCCGTCAGACCGCGTTCGAGGATTGGCTGTCGCAGTTCAGGGGCCGCGCGCTGGCCCAGGGGGTCGACCGGGCGACGGTCGATGCCGCGCTGGATGGGCTGGAATACGACACTGGCGTCATCTCGCGCGACCGGAACCAGGCTGAGTTCAACAGCACCATCTGGGAGTATCTGGATCGCGCCGTATCCGACACCCGCGTCGAGAACGGGCGCGCCGCGCTGGAAACCCATGCCCGGCTTCTGGACGCGATCGAGGCGCGCTACGGGGTCGAGAAGGAGGTCGTCGCGGCGATCTGGGGTCTGGAGTCGGCCTATGGAGAGTTCCGGGGCGAGACCGACATCATAGAGGCGCTGGCCACGCTGGCCTTCGATGCCCGTCGCGGGTCGTTCTTCGAGTCGCAACTGGTCGGCGCGCTGAAGATCATCCAGGCTGGCGACGTCACGCGCGAGGGCATGACCGGATCCTGGGCCGGGGCGATGGGGCACACGCAGTTCATCCCGACCTCGTACCTGGTGCACGCGGTCGATTTCACCGGCGACGGCAAGCGCGACATCTGGGGCGAGAATCCTGCCGATGCGCTAGCCTCGACCGCCGCTTATCTGGCCGGCTATGGGTGGGTGCAGGGGCAACCTTGGGGCGTGGAAGTCAGCCTGCCCGAGGATTTCGACTATCGCCTCGCCCGGCGCGGCGAGACACGGCTGCCTTCGGAATGGGCCGAACTTGGCGTAACCGGAGTGGACGGCGAAACCGTTCCCGACCATGCCGAGGCGTCCCTTTTGTTGCCTGCGGGCGCGCAGGGCGCGGCGTTCATGATCTTCCCGAATTTCGGTGTGATCGAACGCTATAACACCGCCGACGCCTATGTCATTGGCGTCGGGCATCTGTCGGATCGTCTGGCGGGCGGCGACCCGATCCAAGCTGACTGGCCGCGTGACGACCGCGCCCTGACACAGGACGAGAAGGAAGAGCTTCAGCGCCGCCTGACCTCGGCCGGGTTCGACACGCGCGGCATCGACGGGCGGATCGGGCCGCTGACGCTCGATGCGATCCGGGCGTTCCAGCGGGCGCGGGGCATGGTCCCGGATGGGTATGTATCGCTGCGGATTCTGAACATGCTGCGTGAAAGCTGACCCTATTTCAGGGTCAGTCCGCTGATCGTGGCATCCACCGTGCTGTCGGTGTCGTCACTGTCGGACGACACCGCGATCCCCAGAAGCTCGCTGGGGCGGGTGCCAAAGGCGTCCTGCAGGTCCTCCGTCAGATTCACGTCTACCTCCTCGGCGCCCGTACCCGTGCCCGATAATACGATGGTCTTGCCCCGTTCGCCCAGATAGGGGCTGTCGAGCACCGTTCCCGGCGCGCTTTGGCCGCCGCGAACATAGACGAGGATGCGCACGTCGTCCTCGTTCAACAGGCTCCGCAGGGAGGCGTCCTCAAGCTCGGTCGCCGTATCGGGGTCGGAGAATACGAAGTAGAGCGCGAGGTTCCTGTCGTCGCCGCCCTTCACCGACAGGTCCGTCGCGGGCACGCCTTCGAGCACGTCCCAGGTCCATGACGCGGTCTCGGACCCGGCAAGGTCCGGCGTGCGACGATAGACCAGCGAGACGGAATCGTCCGACGCGACGGTCAGCGTGTCGCCCCCGAGCCCGTATTCGTTGTCAGCCTGGAACGGGAATTTCTGCGTTTGCCACTGGTCGTCGAACGCGACTTCGGCAGCGAATGCGGGCAGGGACAGGGCCGTCAGAAGCGAGGCCAGGGGCAAGGTGCGGGTCATGTATCCTCCGGGAGTGTGGCGGGTCCTCGTCCCACTCACGCACGGATCGGTGTCAGGGGGCCGCCCCTGACGCAGACGTGATCCCCAGGGGGACGGTTGCGGCCGTCTCTCGCCCTTCCGACATGGGCCAATCGAGGGGGATCGCAACCTCGCCACGGCCCTCTCGCAACCGCGCCAGCGCCTCCTGGTCCACATTCGCCCGCGCCCAGCCCGGTTCATCGGGGGAAAGTTCGGCTAGGATCCCGTAATCGGGGAACCCCCGGTCGGGCGGCGCGAAGATGCCCGCGCCGGACCGGTTCGTATCCAGAAAGCAGCATCCCGCCACGTCGCCCACCGTCTGCGACAGCACGGTGACGCAGGCGCCTTCAAGCGCCCGCGCGCGGGCCGCGTTGCGCACGCGGGCTGCGCCATGGGGGGCGTCGGTGCAGGCGGGGATCAGCAGAACCTCGCAGTCCTGCGCGCGGGCCAGCAGTGGGAACTCGGCATCGTGGCAGATCAGAACGCCGATGCGGCCCAGTGCGGTGTCGAATACCCGCAGCGGATCGCCCGGAATCAAGGCGGTGTGCGCCCGTTCGTACGGGGTCGGGATCTGCTTGTCCTGCCAAGCCACGCTGCCATCGGGTGCGATCAGCCACGCGCGGTTCACCACGCCCGCATCGGTCTCCACCGGCAGGCTGCCGGTCAGGATGTGCCGCCCGTGGCGATGTGCCAGACCGGCATGCAAATCGCGCACACGGTCCGCGACCGCGGTCGCGTGGTCCACCCAGTCCTGCGGCGTGTCGCGGGGAGGGGGGGCGATCAGGCATCCTTCCATCCCCGCGTATTCGGGAAACACGGCCAGGTCCGCCTTGCATCCCGCAATCCAGTCCTCGACCTTCCTGGCGTAGGACCGCCAGTCGGGGTGCCATTCCAGAGGCCATGTCGCCGATGCAACCCTCACAGGTGCTTCACCCACACGCGAAGGGGTTTTTCCGTCGGGGTATCCCGGTCCAGATCGGTCCAGGTCATGTGAATGAACGCCTCCGTCCCCACGTATCCGCGCCGCTCCCAAAAGGGGATCAACGACCGCGGGCCTTCGGGGCGCAGGGGGTGATGGTCCGGGCGTTCGACGCCGCAGAACATCGATATGGTATACCCAAGCTCGCGCGCATGCGCCTCGCGGATGTCGAAGAAGGCGTGGCCCGCCCCTTGACCGCGATAGCCGGGCAAAAGCACCGACTCCGCGCAGTAGAATACCGCGTCCATCGACAGGCCCAACTTATCCAGCGGTACGTCTTGAGCGTCTTCGTGACATGCAAGCGGCATGCCGGTCGCGCATCCGACCGTGTGATTGCCATCCCGTGCGGCCACGAGGATGGCCCCCGGCGTATCGCGATAGCTGCGCAGATAGTCGGCCTCTTCCCCCGGATCCCCGTCATACAGGTAGGGCCACGCGCGAAATACCTCGGCCCGGAGGCGGGCCAGATCGTCCAGGGCCGCCCCGACCTTGGCCCCGGTCGAGGTCTCGAAAGTCAGGTTCATCCCCCGACCTGCCGCAACCAGTCCTCCAGGTTGTAGTAGGTCGTCACCCGGGTGATCCGCCCGCCGCCAATGTCGAAGAACGACCCGACTGGCAGGACATAGCTCTGCCCCGTCGCTTCAGGCAGGCCATCCTGGGTTTGCAGGTACTGCCCGTGGATCATGAATTCGGCGGCCACCCGACCGCGGGGGCCCTCGAACAGCGTCAGGTCCTCCGCCCGTTCGGAATAGGCGCGGTCCATCTCGGCCAGGAACGCGCGGAAGGCATCCTTGCCGGGCCGCAATTCACCCTGATTGGGGAAATGGCTCACGTCCTGGGATACAAGCGCCAGCATTCCATCGGCATCGCCGGCGTTGAAAGCGGCAAAATATCGGCGGATCAGGTCTGTTTCATCACTCATACCGCCTTTTTTCCTGGTCGAAAGAGCGCTCGCAACCCTGATATGCAAATTTCTATCCGAGGTTGTATATCACGTCGCGATACACAATCTGACGAGCTCTGGCAGCATACCTTCGGAAGCGAGTACGTATGTGCAGCCAACAAGGGGCCATTATGAAGATTCTGCGTAATTCCTTCAAAGAACGTCTGATATCGGGAAGGCACCAGCTTGGGCTGTGGAACGCCATTCCGGGGCCTGTCGTGTCCGAGTTGCTGGCGCATACCGGGTTCGACTGGATCGTCGTCGATACCGAGCATAGCCCGATCGAGGTGTCCGGTGCGCTGCCCGCCCTTCAGGCGCTGGCCACGGTGCCGGATGTCGGGGCTGTGGTCCGCCCCGCCGCGAACGACGTGGTCCTCATCAAGCGGCATCTGGACCAGGGCGCGCAGACACTTCTGATCCCCCAGGTCCAATCGGCGGAAGAGGCGAGTGCAGCCGTCAGCGCCATGCGCTATCCGCCGCGTGGCGGTCGTGGGGTGGCCGGTCTGCACCGCGCGAGCCTTTACGGCGCGATCCCCGACTACATCACGGCCGCCGAAGCCGAACTGTGCCTGATCGTACAGATCGAGACCGCCACCGCGCTCGACAGGCTCGAGGCCATCGCGACGGTCGAGGGCGTGGACGGGATCTTCATCGGTCCTTCTGACCTGAGCGCGTCGATGGGATATCCCGGCGAATTGGACCACCCCGAAGTGCGCTCGGCAATCGATGGCGCCATCGACCGGGCGAAAGCGGTCGGCGTGCCCATCGGTATCCTTGCCACGGGTCAAGATACGGCAGCCGCCCATATCGCGCGGGGGACCTCGTTCACAGCCGTCGGCCTTGACGTCGGGATCCTGGCGAACGGGGCGCGCGCACTGCGCGCTGCCTTCAACTGACGGGTCCGGCGATGGCCATCCTGGACCCGGATCCGCACACGGCGATGCCCCCCATCCGGACGGCGCGCGTTCTGTTGGCCGATGACGATACGCTTCTTCGCGATTTGCTGGCCAATTTCCTGCGCGAAGAGCCCGAGTTCGACGTGACGGTGGCCGACGATCTGAATCAGACCTTGGCCCATTTGAGAGGCGGCCCCGGGTTCGGCGTCATCGTGATCGGCTACGACCTGCCCGGAAGCAGCCAGCTTGACGCCTACGACGCGATCTGCAGCGCGGCGCCCAACGCACGGATCGCCCTGCTGTTGAACGCTGCCTGGCCAGACGTCGCCTTCTGGACGAAGGCGAAGAATGTGGCGGGTTTCCTGCCCAAGACGATCACGGGTGCGAGACTGGTTCAGGCCATCAAGGCCATGGCGTCCGGGCAAAGCATCGCCGACACCGACTTTCTGAACGTGGTCGCGGAAGAGCATCCTTTGGCGTCACGCCTCAGCCGTCGCGAGATCGAGGCGCTGGCCTGCCTCGTCTGCGGCCTTTCGAACAAGCAGATCGCCCGTCGCCTTAACATCAGCGAGCCGACCGTGAAGATGCACGCCAAGTCGCTGTATCGCAAGATTGGCGCGGCGAACCGGACGCAGGCGGCCATGATCGCCCGGCAAGAGGGGCTGTTCTGAGCCCTCAGCCGCCGCGCGGGTCCAGAAGCCGCTTCATCAGGCCGCGTTCGGACACTTGACCGATGGTCTCTCCGTCGCGTGTGACCGAGATCGGCCCGTCCGAGGCGACGAGGGCGCGCATCGTTTCCTCGACGCTGGCGCCGTGATCGACCTTCAGATGCCCGCCCGCGCCGTCTTCCATCACGTCACGCGCGGTCAGTACGCCCAGCGGGTTCATATGGGCCACGAACTCGGCCACGTAATCGTCCGCGGGGTTCGAGAATATCTCGGCCGGGCGCCCGCATTGCACGATCCGCCCGCCTTCCATGATTGCGATGCGGTTACCGATCTTGAACGCCTCGTCCAGATCGTGGCTGACGAAGACGATGGTTCGCTGCAACCGCTGCTGAAGCTCCAGCAACTCGTCTTGCAGTTTGCCCCGGATCAGCGGGTCGAGGGCAGAGAACGGCTCGTCCATCAGAAGGATCGGCGCGTCGGTGGCGAAGGCGCGGGCCAAGCCCACGCGCTGCTGCATCCCGCCCGACAGCTCGCCCACCTTGCGCTCGGACCAGTCGGACAGGCCGACAAGCTCCAGCTGGCGGTCCACCGCTTCGACCCGGGCCTTCTTCGACTGGCCGCCAAGCTCCAGCCCCAGCCCGACATTCTCGCGCACGGTGCGCCAGGGCAGCAGGCCGAACTGCTGGAACACCATCGACACGGTATCCAGCCGCAGACTGCGCAGCGTCTTGCGATCGGCGTGAGTGACGTCGACCATCCGGTCGCCCGACCGCACTTCGACCTTGCCGCGCGCCACGGGGTTCAACCCGTTCACGGCCCGCAGAAGCGTGGACTTGCCCGAGCCCGAAAGCCCCATCAGGACGAGGATCTCGCCCTCTTCCACGTCCACCTTGCAGTCGTGCACGCCCAGAACCTGGCCGGTCTTCTCCTGAATGGTCGGGCGGTTCTGCCCCTGATCCATCAGCGGAAGCGCGTCCTCGGGCCGGTCTCCGAACACGATCGAGACGTTGTCGATCCGAACTGCCGTACTCATTTGCGCGTCCCCACGTTCAGCATGCGATCAAGGATGATGGCGACGACCACGATGACGAACCCGCTCTCGAACCCCAGCGCGGTGTTCACCGAATTCAGCGCCCGCACCACCGGCACGCCCAGACCGTCCGCGCCGACAAGGGCGGCGATCACAACCATCGACAGCGACAGCATGATGGTCTGGTTCAGGCCGGCCATGATCTGCGGGAAGGCGCTTGGCATCTCGACCTTCCACAGAAGTTGGCGCGGGGTGGCGCCGAAGGCGCGCGCGGCCTCGACCAGCGCCGTGGGGGTGTTCGCGATCCCCAAATAGGTCAGGCGGATCGGCGCGGGCAACACGAAGATCACCGTGGCGATCAGACCCGGCACCATGCCGATGCCGAAGAAGACGATCGCCGGGATCAGATAGACGAAGGTCGGCAGCGTCTGCATCAGGTCCAGCACCGGGCGGATGGCGGCATACAGCTTCGGGCGGTGCGCCGCCGCGATGCCGATGGGCACCCCGATGGCCATGCAGACGATGCAGGCGGACAGGACCAGCGTCAGGCTTTCGGTCGTTTCCTCCCAATAGTCCTGGTTGAGGATGAACAGGAACCCCAAGCCGACGAACAGGCAGACCTTCCAGTTCTTCTGCAGCGCCCATGTCAGCGCCACGAAGGCCGCGATGATCAGAAGCGCCCACCAATCTTCCGCGCCCACGGGACCCTGAAGCACCAGCAGGATCGCGTCGATCAGCACCTCCAGCACGTCCGATAGCCAGTCCAGCAGGAATTGCAGGTTGTCGTTGATCCAGTCGAACGCCGTTTCGGCGATGTCGCCCACCGGCAGCTTGTTGTTCGTCAGCCAGTCCATCCGGTCCCCTCGCTTTCAAGAAAACGGCCCCGCCCGATCGGTGGGCAGGGCCGCGATGTCGCGCCCGGGGGCGGCTTACAGCTCCAGTTCTTCCTGAACGGCGGCGAGGCCGGGCTCGCCCTCGACGGTGGTCACGCCTTCAAGCCAGGGCTCGACCACGTCCGGGTTGGCCTGAAGCCATTCGAGAGAGGCTTCTTCGGCATCCATGCCGTCATCCAGGATCTTGCCCATGATCTCGTTTTCCATCGGCAGGCTGAACTGCATCTGCTGCAGAAGCTGGCCGACATTCGGGCACTCCTCGACGAAACCTTGACGTGTAACGGTGTGGACTTGGCCTTCACCGCCGAAGAAATCCTCGCCGCCTTCCAGATACTCCAAGTCGAAATTGGCGTTCATCGGGTGTGGCTCCCAGCCAAGGAACACGACGTCTTCCTCGTCGTCCACCGCGCGGCGCACTTGCGCCAGCATGCCTTGTTCGCTGCTTTCGCGGACTTCGAGGGCGCCCATGCCGTACTCGTCCTCTTCGGTCAGCCCGATGAGGTAGGCGTTGCCTTCGTTGCCGGGCTCGATGCCATAGATCGTGCCGTCCAGCTCTTCCTCGAACTCGGCCAGGTCCTCGTAGGATTGCAGGCCCTTTTCGTAGGTGTAGGTCGGCACGGCCAGGTTATATTTCGTGCCTTCGAGGTTCACCGCGACCTGCTCGATCTCGCCCGAGTCGAGGTAGGGCTGGATCGCCTGGGTCTGCGACGGCATCCAGTTGCCCAGGAACACGTCGATGTCGTCGTTCTCAAGCGATGCGAAGGTCACCGGCACGGACAGGACCTTCACTTCGACGTCGTAACCCAGCGCGCTCAGCACGTGGTTGGCGACGGCGGTGGTGGTGGTGATGTCGGTCCAGCCCACGTCCGAGAACACGACTTCGTCGCACTGGGCACCCTGTGCCGCAGCGGCACCTGCACCCAGAAGTGCGACAAGCGAAGCGGAAGCGAGAAGTTTCATTATGGTCTCCCTGTTCTGTTCGATCTATTGATTGACGGGTCAATAAAATGCTATCTCTCCCGTGATGACAACAGTGGATGCGAAAAAACCCGAAAAGGCGAGGGCCGAGGTCCGCAGGCGGAAGGAATTGATCGCCGCGACTATCGCCGAAATTGGGGCGAGCGGATCGCTCGACGTGACCGTGGGCAAGATCGCCGCCCGCGCGGGGATGTCGCCTGCGCTGGCGTTCCATTATTTCGGCGGCAAGGAAGCGCTGTTCCTGGCGGCCATGCGCCAGATCCTGAAAGATTTCGGGGCCGAGGCCGCCGATGCGCTGCGCGGCGTGACAGGCGCGCGCGCTCGGGTCAGGGGGATCGTGGCCGCCTCGTTCTCGCCCCACAATTTCGGCCATGATTCGATTGCCGCCTGGCTGAACTTCTATGTGCTGGCCCAGCGCTCGGACGGGGCGCGGCGGCTTCTGACCCTCTATCGCCGCCGGCTGGCCTCGAACCTCTGCTACGCCCTGCGCCCGTCCCTGGGCGACCGCGCCCCCGGCGCCGCCAAGCGCATCGCCTGTATGATCGACGGTCTGTACCTGCACGCGGCCCTTGATGATCTGACCACCGCCGCGGAGGCGCAGGCGCACGTCCTCACCCAACTCGACCAGGAAATGGAACACAGCACGTGACACGCAAGAAGCCGAACATCCTGATCCTCATGGTCGACCAGTTGAACGGGACGTTCTTTCCCGACGGGCCCGAGGATTTCATCCACGCCCCGAACCTGAAGAAGCTGGCCGAACGCTCGACCCGGTTCCGCAACGCATATACCGCCAGCCCCCTGTGTGCGCCCGGGCGCGGTGCCTTCATGTCCGGTCGCCTGCCGTCATCGACCGGCATCTACGACAACGCGGCCGAGTTTCCCTCGGCCCTGCCGACCTACGCCCACCACCTGCGCCGCGCGGGCTATCAGACGACGCTGTCGGGCAAGATGCATTTCGTCGGCCCCGACCAGCTGCACGGGTTCGAGGAGCGTCTGACCACCGATATCTACCCCGCCGATTTCGGCTGGACCCCGGACTACCGCAAGCCGGGCGAGCGGATCGACTGGTGGTATCACAACATGGGGTCCGTGACCGGGGCAGGCGTGGCCGAGATCACCAACCAGATGGAATACGACGACGAAGTCGCCTATCACGCGACCCGCAAGCTCTATGACCTCGCGCGGGGCAAGGATGACCGGCCGTGGATGATGACGGTCAGCTTCACCCACCCGCACGACCCATACGTCGCGCGCCGCAAGTTCTGGGACCTCTACGAAGATTGCGACCGCCTGCAACCGGCAGTCCCGGCGATCCCCTACGAGGATCAGGACAACCATTCCAAGCGCATCTTCGACGCCAACAACTGGCGCGATTTCGACATCACTGAACGCGACATCGAACGCTCCCGCCGTGCTTATTTCGCCAACATCAGCTATCTGGACGAGAAGGTCGGAGAGATCCTCGACGTGCTGGACCGCACGCGTCAGGAGGCGATCATCATGTTTGTCAGCGATCACGGCGACATGCTGGGCGAACGTGGCCTGTGGTTCAAGATGAGCTTCTATGAGGGCTCCTCCCGCGTGCCGCTGATGATCTGTGCCCCGGGGATGGAGCCGGGGCTGATCACCGACCCCGTCTCGACCATCGACGTGTGCCCGACGCTGTGCGACCTCGCCGGGATCTCGATGGAAGAGGTCATGCCCTGGACGGAAGGCGAAAGCCTGGTTCCAGTCGCGGCGGGGCAGGGGCGGCAGAACCCCGTCCGCATGGAATACGCGGCCGAGGCGAGTTACGCACCCATGGTCGCCCTGCGCGAGGGCAAGTGGAAATACACCCGCTGCGCGCTGGACCCCGAACAGCTGTTCGACCTCGACGCCGACCCGCACGAGCTGACGAACCTCGCGATCGCCAGTGACGCGCCGGACGCGCTGAACGATCTGCGTGCCAAGGCCGATGCCATCTGGAATCTGGACAAGTTCGACGCCGAGGTGCGCGACAGCCAAGCCAAACGCTGGGTTACCTACCAGGCGCTGAGCCAGGGTGGCCAGTATCCCTGGGATTTCCAGCCCCTCCAGAAGGCGTCCGAGCGGTACATGCGCAACCACATGGACCTGAACGTGGTCGAAGAAAGCCAACGCTTCCCCCGCGGCGAATAGAAAGAAGATCTCATGACCAGCCAACAGCCGCCCGCCAGCCACTATATCGCTGGCGCTTACCTCGATGATGCCGAAGGCGCCGCGATTCCGGTGATCTATCCCGCCACGGGCCAGGAGATCGCGCGCCTTCACGCCGCGACCGACGCGGTGATCGACAAGGCCCTAGCCGCCGCCCATGCCGCGCAACCCGCCTGGGCCGCGCTTTCTGGCACCGAACGCGGCCGCATCCTGCGCAAGGCCGCCGACATCCTGCGCGACCGCAACCACGAGATGTCCGTTCTGGAGACCTACGACACGGGCAAGCCCCTGTCCGAGACGCTGATCGCAGACGCCACCTCTGCCGCCGATGCGCTGGAATATTTCGGCGGTCTGGCGGGGGCCCTGACGGGCGAGCACATCCAGCTTCCCGAGGGCGATTTCGTCTATACCCGCCGCGAGGCGCTGGGCGTCGTTCTGGGCATCGGCGCTTGGAACTATCCGACCCAGATCGCCGCGTGGAAGGCCGCGCCCGCTTTGGCCTGCGGCAACACCATGGTGATGAAGCCCAGCGAGACGACGCCCCTGTGCACCCTGAAACTGGCCGAGATCCTGACCGAGGCGGGCGCACCCCCCGGCGTGTTCAACGTCGTGCAGGGATATGGCCCCGAAGCGGCGAAGATGCTGGAGGATCCGCGTATCGCCAAAGTGTCGCTGACCGGGTCGGTGCCCACCGGCCTCAAGGTCTATCAATCCGCCGCCGCGGGCATGAAGCACGCGACGCTGGAACTGGGTGGCAAGTCCCCCCTGGTGATCTTCGACGACGCGGATCTGGACTCGGCCGTTTCGGCGGCGATCAACGGCAACTTCTACTCCACCGGCCAGATCTGCTCGAACTCGACCCGTGTCTTCGTCCAGTCCGGCATCAAGCAGGCCTTCCTAGATCGGCTTACGACCCGCATGAAGGACGTCGTCATCGGCGATCCGCTGGACCAGGCCACGACCCTCGGCCCCATGGTCTCGGAGCGCCAACTGTCCATCACGCTCGACTACATCGAAAAGGGAAAGGCCGAGGGCGCGCGCCTCGTTACGGGCGGCGAACGCCATGA
>Ga0114903_1000304_pt1 | contig 31709 bp, 29 predicted proteins | sample MalvirDeepMed_s2_FD_87289 | JGI IMG/M metagenome (GOLD analysis project Ga0114903, IMG submission 87289) | Marine viral communities from the Global Malaspina Expedition - Malaspina viral metaG DeepMed_s2 | ecosystem: Environmental > Aquatic > Marine > Oceanic | place: Mediterranean Sea...
AGGCATCGAACCAATACATTAGAGGGATTTTGCGGGCCTTTTGCGGGCTTTTCAGCTTGACCGAAATATCTAAACATCAGAAATTAAACGGAAAAGAAGTTCGAATGTGATGCCTCTTCTGGGACTCGAACTCGCTACCCCTGACAACACAGGACAAAACGCAAAGCCGAACGATGAATCGGACGATGAATCCTCGCCCCCTCCTCTTCTGGCACCATTTATCTAAATAATTGAAATATATGCAGAATTTAGATGGGCGCATGCTCTCGAGCGGGCGTGCTTTGCAGATTTGCTACGGGGAGTTGCGCCATCGGCACCCGCTAACTGACAGATAACTGCGGTTTACCAACCGAATTGCTGGTGGGAGAGCTGGCTGCGAAACCCGTCCGGGGCTATGTGTGAGCGAAGGCGGAAGGTCTACTATCGCCACACTGCCCCTCCAGGTGGCGAGAGCAAATCAGCTCCGATGGATAGGCATCCGGTCGCGAATTGCGATGAATTAGAATTTGAGGTTCGTAAGGATAGGTCGATAAGGTCCGGCTCCGAACAGGTTTCGGGTACACAAGGACCTTATTGCATGACTCTCGCTTTCCTGGGCCCGGCCTTCAGCTTCAGCGAACGCGCGGCGCATATTCTGGGCTCGACGGAAACGCTGTTGCCGCTGGATGATATTGCCGCATTGATTTCGGCGGTGGCGAGCGGTGGGGTCGATGGTGCGGTCGTCCCGATCGAGAACAGCCAGGCGGGTACCGTCCCGGCAGCGGTCGACGCGCTGATCGCACTCGACCGGCCTTTGCAGGTGCTGGGTGAAACGGCGCTCCCCATCCGGTTTTCGCTCTACCGGGGCAGGGACGACGATGCAGATCTCGCAGGAGTGATCAGCCACGCGATGAGCCTGAAGCAATGTGCGCGCTGGATCGAATCACATTCGGTGGAGACAGAAGAGGTCGGCAGCAACGGGACAGCTTTCATCCGGGTGCGCGACGAAACCAGACCGGGCTGGGGCGCGATCGCTCCCAGCGATATCGATGACGACGCGATGATGCAGGTAGAGCGCAATCTACAGGGCGGGAGTGCTTTCCACACGCGCTTCGTGCTCTGCGCACAATGTCCGACGGACATCCGGGCGAAGGCAGCGATCATGGCGGTCGATGAGCTGACCGTGCTCGAAGGATGCGAATCCGCTCGCGCACTGATCTGCATCCCGAACGGCGAGCTGGCACGTTCCACGACAATCGTCGAGGCGCGCTTCGCCGAGCCGCTGCCAAGCGACAGTCTGCCCGGTCGTGCCTTGCTGGTCTGGGCGGATAGCAATGCCGACTGACCTTCGCCTTAGCGCAGGGAGGCCGCAACTGCCGTTGTGGCGGGCCTGTCTTCTCGCGCGTCGGAAGGGAACGTCCCGTGCCTGAGGCCACCCCATCCGTCTTCATCAGTTCGCGGCTGAGCCCGGAGCTTCAACCGCTGCGCGAATGGCTCAAGGCCATTCTCGACCAGCGACGGGTGAAGGCGCGGTACGGCGATCATACAAGCGGTGCGCGCTCGGACGGTCCGGTGCGTGCGAGCCTTGAGCAGGTGCGGGGATCGGACCTGTTCGTCCTGCTCGTCGATCAGACGATGGGCCCGGTCACGGCCGAAGAATGGCGCGAGGCCCAGCGCCTCGGCATTCCGACATTGGTATATTTCTCGTCCGCAACCACCGAAGCGGCCCAGCAGGAGATCATCGACAGCGTATTTCCGGGTGGTCAGATACGGGAGAGCATCTACGGGTCGAAGAGTTTCAGCCTTTCCGGAACCGAGCTGGGTTGGGCAAATATCTTCGCCGACATCATCATCGAACTCGAAGCGATCAAAGCGAAAGAGGGCAGATCCGAACGCAAGATATTCGACGAGGTCCACGAATATTGCGAGCTCACGCGGCGCAACCCAGGCACTATCGAGCCGCATGGAGGGGAAGGGCGCTTCGTGGCCGATTGGGGCGACGGGCGCGAACTTGTCAGCTGCCATTCGCGTAACCCCTCGCATTCGCAACTCGAAGAGATAGCGGGGGATGCCAAGGCTCGCGGCCTCGCCCGCTTCCGGATCGTCAGCGCGAGCGAAATTTCCACGGCCCTGCGCCCTTTTGCGGAAATTCGCGGCGGGACGGTCCAGACGATTGGCGAGTTTCTGTGTGAAATCCTCGATATCGAGGCGCACTGGAAAGAGCTCGAGGCGCTTGCCGATACGCTCGCGCTCGACGATCGCTTCGTCGAGATTGGCTATCAGGAACGGGTGCTCGACAAGTCGCGGACCGAGGTCGGGATCGCGGAGAAGCCCGATGTCGTCGCCCATGCGGATCGCTGGCTGGAGAACCCGTACGAGCGTCAGCTGGCTGTGCTCGGCGATTTCGGCTCGGGCAAAAGCTGGTTCAGCATGCGGGTCGCTCTCAATTGCCTGAGCCGGATCCGGCAGGCCAAACCCGCCCGCTTTCCCGTTCTGGTGCCGCTCAAGCACGTGCCGCGCGACGAGAATAACGTTTTCGCGCTGGGCGCCCATATCCAGCAGATTCTCGGGATAGAGACGTTTTCCTCCGCGCTGCTTACGGCGTTGATCGAGAGCGGACGCCTGCTCTTGATCCTCGACGGCCTCGACGAAACCGGCACCAATGCAGTCGGCTCCGCGCGCGACCATGAGATCGAGCGGAAGCGCACGCTGGCGGTCATTTCCGAACTGGCGCTGCCGCGCAGCAAGACGATCCTGACATCGCGGCGCGCCTTCTTCGACAATATTGGTTCGGAGTTCGAGGAACTCTACGAGCTTGGCGGCGTCGCAGCGGACGGCGCGCTGCAGGCCCACAGAGAGCGGTCTTTCGAAATCCTGTACCTCGCCGATTTCAGCGAACGACAGATCGAGCAAAAGATCGAGCGCAGGTTCGGGGCGGCGGGGCGCAAATATATCGAACGTGTCGCCAGGCTCCCGAATCTCGGCACGCTGGTGCGCAGGCCGATCGTGCTCGATATGGTGCTGGGCATTATGATCGGCATGGGGGACGGCGAAGACCTGACCTTGCTGCGCCTATACGAACTGTGCGCGAAGCGCTGGTTGTCGAGCGCGGCGCGGGAGGGTTCGCCGCTCGGCGAAGAGGAGCGTATTGCACTGATGAGCGAGCTCGCCTGGGAGCTCTATTCGGAATCGAAGGCGGCCCTAGATGCCGACGACCTGTCCGAAATCGTGCAGGATATTCAGGACAATATCGATGCCAGCGGCGATGCGGCGGCGCGTAGCGAGACGCTGCTCGTGCGCGATAATGCCGGAAGGCTCTCCTTCGCGCATCGGTCTTTCATGGAGTATTTCGTCGCACTCAGGCTGATCGAGGATGCCAGCAAGCGCAGGTGGAAGGGGTGGGCGCAAACGTCGCTATCCGATGGCACGCTCGATTTTCTGAAGAGCGCCGATCTCGAAGCCGACGCACTGATCGATGCGCTGGACAAGGCGAAGGAGGTCGACGGCGCGCACCTTGCCGGCAATGCCCTGACGCTTCTCCATGCGGCGAAACACGACCTGCGGGGGATCGATCTGGCGGGGCTGACGATCACGGGCGCCAATCTCGAAGGCGCGGACCTGCGCGGAGCATCGCTGCGCGGCGCGCGGCTCGATGGAGTAAAGCTCGGCGGGGCCGATCTCAGCGATGTGGACTGCACTGGCGCCCGCCTGGTCAATCTCAACCTGGGCGTGAAATCGCACGCCAAGTCGATCGCCGTATCGCCGAGTGCGCCGGTCATCGCGGCCAGCAACGCAAGCAACGAGATCGTGCTCATCCCGCTTTGTGAAGACGAGCCGATCGTCACGCTCGGCCAGCACGAAGATTCGATTAATCGGATCAGGTTCGACCGGAGGGGAGAAACGGTGGGAAGCGTCGCCTTCGACGGGAAGCTGAGGCTGTGGGACGTCGAGCGCGCGCAGCAGGCCGCCGCCGCGATACCCTTGGGCACCAGCACGACCTATGCGGTGGAAATGGGGCTGGAGCCTTACGGCTGCGTCCTGACCTCGGGCAACGACGATATGGTCCACGTGTGGGATCGCAAGACCGGGCGCGAGATGATGGTCATTCACGAGCACACGAGCACCGCCTACGCGCTGGCGAGCTGCAATCTCGAACCGGCGCCGCCACCCGCGCCGCCGAAATGGTGCTTTGCTTCCGCGTCCTTCGACAGGACGGTGAAGGTCTATCACCTGACCGATCCCAATCTCGAATTCGGTGTGCGCGAGGTCCAGACTTTGGAGCATGACGATCTGGTCAACGGCGTGGCTTTCCAGCCGCCGCACGGCGACCTGATGGCGAGCTGCGACAACAGTGGCACGATCTATCTTTGGCGGCAGCTGAGAAACGGCTTCTCGAAGCGGCCGACACGTATCGACGCGGCGCATGATTCGCAGATCTGGAGCATCCAGTTCAGCGCCGACGGTCGCTTCGCCGCGTCCTGCTCGACCGACAGGACGATCAAGGTCTGGCAATGCTGCGACGGCGGCTTCGAGCCGGTTGCAACGCTCGACGGTCACACGGCGGCGGTATGGAGCATCGCGTTCGACGCGAGCGGGGACTATCTCGTCAGTTCCTCGCAGGATTCGACCGTCCGCATATGGAACTGGCGCGAGGAACGGGAGGTCCGCAAGATCGTCGTCGGCTTGCAGGAGAATGCCGGGTTGCGATGCCAGGGCATGAAGATCGCCGAGGCTACGGGCCTCAGCAGATTGCAGACAGATATCTTGCAGGAGCTTGGCGCACAGTGACTGGACAAACTACCCTATCATCCCGGGGCGAAGGCAAGCTCAGCGCGCTGGTCGTGGGTGTCGGGCTGATGGGCGGTTCGCTGGCCGCCGGGCTGCGCCGGACGGGCAACTGGCACCTGATCGGCCTCGACGCCAATCGCGACCAGGCCAGCGCGGCACTGGAGCAGGGCTTCGTCGACGAGATCGCCAGTGACCTTGCCGAGGCAGCGAGGGGCGCAGATCTGATCGTGCTCGCCACCCCGGTGGGGACCATCGTGAAGCATATTGCAGAGCTTGCGGAGATTGCGCCGAAGAACGCGGTCATCATCGATCTGGGCAGCAGCAAGCAGGCAATTTGCGCGGCCATGGATGCGCTGCCCGAAGGCATGCAGGCAATCGGTGGACATCCCATGGCGGGCAAGCAGACCGCCGGTGTCGCCGGAGCCGACCCCGATCTCTACCTCCGCCGCAAATTCGTCCTGGTGGAGACCCTACGGACCGGAGATAGGGCGCGGGAGCTGGCGATCGCGCTGGTCGATGCCATTGGCGCGGTCCCCGTCTGGGCGGACGCGGAGCGGCACGACCAAACCGTCGCCATGGTTAGCCACATCCCGCATTTCCTGTCGCTTCCGCTGCTATTGGCGACGGACAAGATGGCCGACGATCTCGGTTCGACGCTGGCTGCCGGGGGCTTCCGTGGTGTCGCCGCCGCTGCTGACGACAATCTGACGATGTGGAAAGACATCGCGGTAAGCAACCGGGCGGCAATTGCGGATGGATTGCGCGTGTTCGCCAAGGAGACCGAGCATTTCGCCAATCTTCTCGAACGTGGCGACAGGTCCGAGATCGAGAGCGTTCTGGAAGAGGCGGCACGCCTCTACCGCGAAGATTTCGAACCCTAGTCGCCAGCGATTTAACCGTCTGCGCTGCGAGACGCCTCGTACAGCATGCCCGAGCGGGTGCCCGTGCGGCAGAAGGCGAGGACGGGGCCCGGCAGGTCCTTCAGCGCCTGCGCGAAGTCATCCTTGCGGGCCTCGATATCCTCTGCGCCGCCGATGGGGATGAATTGCGTCTGCAAGCCAGCGTCCTGCGCTGCCGCTTCCAGTTCCTTCCATGCAGGCTGACCCGGTTCCTCGCCATCGGGGCGATTGCCGATGACAGAGCGGAAGCCCTGTTCCGCAACCATGCGCATCTCCGCCGGGGTCGGCTGCCCCGCGACCGAAACGTTCTCGTCGATCTGCCTGATATCCATGCGTCGTTCCCTCTTCAAAAACTCTAGCGCCGCACCGTTAGCCGAAACAGCAGCATGCCTGCCAGCATCGCGGCGACGAAGATAGCGGCAGGGACCAGCGACGTCGCGAGCGAGGCGATGGCGGGGCCGGGGCACAGGCCCGCGAGACCCCACCCGATCCCGAACAGCGCCGATCCGCCGATCAGCCGGGGGTCGAGATCGCGGGTGCCGGGCAAGTGGAACTTCGCGTCGGTCGCGGGGCTCGTTATTCGGCGCTGGATCGCCCAGGCGATGGCCATGACGATCACCGCGCCGCCCATCACGAAGGCGAGCGTCGGGTCCCACTCGCCGAAAATATCGAGGAAGCCACGCACACGCGCCGGGTTCATCATCCCCGACAGCGCGAGCCCTGCGCCGAACAGCACGCCCGAAAGAAGCGACAAAAACCAGCGCATCACCACGCTCCTCCGAGTGCATTGACGATGGCCACGGTCGCCACGCCCGCCACAATGAAGCTGGCGGTGGCGACGAGCGAGCGCGGGCTCAACCGCGACATGCCGCATACGCCATGGCCGCTGGTGCAGCCCGAGCCGAGCCGCGTGCCGAAGCCGACCGCCAATCCGCCCGCGATCAGCCAGCCGTAACCGGGCGGAAAGCGCGTCTCGATCGGCTCAGCGAGCATTGCGAACAGCGCACCGCCTGCGATCAGGCCGGCTACGAAGAGCGCGGCGACCGGCCAAGGCGCGCCGCCGCGCTCCAGCGTCGTTGCCCGCGCCAGCATGCCCGAGACGCCCGCAATCCGCCCGACGCCGAGCAGCATGATTGCCGCTGCCAACCCGATCAGCAGTCCACCGAGCAGGCCTTCGATCGGCTGGGCGTCGGGGAAGCCCGGAAGAGCCAATGCTGCAAGGATCATACCGCGTTCACCGGAATCTTGATGTAGGAAATGGCATGAGACTGCGGGTCCAAATTTTTGTTTCTTGCTCGATTGGTAATCCCTCTTCGACGAAAGTGAAGGGCTGCGCTTGCCCAGTTGCGCGCGCGCGCCTATCGGCTGGGGCATGACAAAAGGCGGCGGTGTACGCGATCTCTACGATCGGCGTTTCTATGGAGCAGAGGAAGAGGCTGATTTCGCAAAGGAAGCGAGCAGCCACGATACGCCGCAGACGCGGCACCCTGCCTACAAGCTTGCTTTCCGTGACGACAATTTCCTGCTCCTGCCGGAACTGCGCCCGGTGCGCTTCCAGCTGGAATTGCTCAAGCCAGAGATGCTGCTCGACCAGGCAGGCGTGGGCAGCACGCTGGTGATGTATGGTTCGGCGCGGATTCCGTCGCCCAGCGAGGTCGAAGCGCTCGAACAGGTTGCCAAGGACCAGCCCGAGGGTGAGGCAAAGGTAACACAGCGTCTGATCGAAAAGGCGAAATACTATCAGGAGGCCTATAATCTCGCGCGGATGGCCACCGAAAAGGCGATCATCGAGGATGGCGTGCGCCAGTTTGTCGTCACCACCGGCGGCGGTCCGTCGATCATGGAGGCGGGAAATCGCGGGGCGAGCGATGCGGGCGGCGAGAGCATCGGGCTCAACATCGTGCTACCACACGAACAGGCGCCCAACACCTTCGTCACGCCCTATCTCAGCTTCCAGTTCCACTATTTCGCGCTGCGCAAGATGCACTTCCTGCTGCGCGCCAAGGCGGTCGCGGTGTTCCCCGGCGGGTTCGGCACGTTCGACGAGTTCTTCGAGCTGCTTACGCTGATCCAGACCGGCAAGATGAAGGCCATGCCGATCCTGCTGTTCGGCAAGGACTTCTGGAACCGCGTGATCGATTTCGAGGCGCTGGCCGAAGAAGGCACGATCTCGCACCGCGATCTCGACCTCATCACATGGTGCGAGACCGCCGAAGAGGCGTGGGACGCGATTGCGAAGTTTTACGAGATCGAAGCATAGAAGGCGGATGGATTTTCTATCCGGCTGCTCATAAAATTCGCCTTGCTAAAGCGAGGGCGAAGAAGTTGCTTAGATTCCTGAACACGGCACTATGTTCCGCAGCACTGTCCCTCCTTCCGGTCGTGCCGCTCGCGGCGCAGGTACACGCGAGCGAAGGGCAATTCGATACGGCGGCAGTCCTTGCGGATTACGACGCGATGCTATCCATCCTGCGAAACGATTATGCGGGTTGGGAGAACAAGACCGCAGACGAAAAGGGCGAGGCGTTTGATCGGCTGGCAACCGATACCCGCTTAGCGATCGCTGCCGATCCGTCCCGTTTCGATGCACTGGCGCGAGAGCTGATCGGCTGGTTCGAGGACCGGCACCTGAACATCGGGCGAATTGCGGGTCAAAGACCCGTGGTACAGGAATCGGACCCATGGGAAGGCTATGATGTCGAAGCCCTCAGGTCGCAGGGGCGCATGATCGATGCTGACACCGTTGCGGCGGCGCTTGCCGGAGCGCGAGGCACCGCCGGGCAATGGCAGACCTTCGACGGGAATTATGCTCTCGCCATCATTCCGGATCCCCTCAATCCCGCGCAATCGATCGGAGTCATCGGCGATAGCCGATCGCGTGCCTGGGCACAGGGGCAAGTCAAATTCACACTTAGGCCGGAGACCGACGGAACCCGTGTGGTATACTTGATGGGCGATCACAGCGTACGCGAGATGACCGCGCAACAGCTTGCCGCGGGCGATGTGCTCAAGCTCACCGATGGTGAAACGGTGGTGTATCTCGAACGTGTCGGAACGGACAACGCGGCCTTGAAGGAACGCCTGTTCGCGCCGCAGAATTTCTCGCTCACTCGCCTGTCCGATGAAACCCTGTTGCTACGCCTGCCCAATTTCTCCCTTGATAACCGCCCGGTGATCGAGGCGCTGCTAGCCGAGCATCACGATCTGTTGGAGAACACGCCCAATCTCTTGATCGATCTACGCTACAACAATGGCGGGGGCGACGGGGCCTATGCCGAGCTGATGCGCTATCTCTACACGCGCCCGATCTACTCGATCGGTGTCGAGGCTCTCGCGAGCAAGCGCAACATGGACCTTATGGAGCAGCTGCTAGCCGAATACCGCGACGATATAAGCGCGGACACGATTGCGTATATCCAAGAGCTCATTTCCGAGGGACGGGCGAATCCGGGAGCCTGGGTCAACCCTCTGGAACACGGGTTTTCTATAGAGACCTACCCGGATGTCATGCCCTTCCCCAGGCGGGTAGGCATCCTGACCGAGGGGGCTGGGTCATCGGGCGACCAGTTCGTGATAGATAGTCGGGCAAGCAGGAAGGTGACGACCTTCGGCAAGCCGACGGCAGGGGTGATCGACTATTCCAATGTGGTGTCGAGCAAGCTGCCTTCGGGTAATTTCAAGATGTCTTGGCCAATCACCCGTTCTCTCCGCCTGCCGGAAGAGCCGTTCGACAATGTCGGCGTGCCACCAGATGTCCCCTTCGGCGAGGAGATCGCCGACCCGATCGGATATGTGCAGAATTGGCTGGAGCGTCAGGTAGACTGAGACAAGGCCTGCGAAGGGGCCATTGCCGGGTCTGGTGTGCTTGCTCCGTGCGAAGGCGCCGACCGAGAAGTGGGGCGGCGACCGTGGAGTTCTACGAGTTGAGGGGCTAGCCGGGCGGGCGGTCAGGCGTCGCCGAATCCGCTGCAGGTCTTGCAGTCACCCGTGCCCTTGCATTCCGGACACGTCGCCATCGGCACCCTCCGTCAGTGAGGTTGAGGGGAGCACACCGTAAGCACGGTCGGTCGTCCAGAACGCACTAGTCCGACAGCCTGCGCACGGCCTGATGGCCCATCGGGCCGTGACCGTCGCCGAAGCCGGGCGCATTCTTGATCGCTGCGCGGGTGAACTGGCGGGCGAGCCGGATCGCGTGGTGCAGCGGCTGACCGTGGCCGATCAGCGTGGCGATGGCGGCGGACAATGTGCATCCTGTGCCGTGCGTATGCCGGCTGTCGATCTTCGCATCGTCGAACTGCATCAGGAAACCTTCGGGCGCGCACAGGATGTCGATTACCCGCGCATCCTCGGTATGGCCGCCCTTGGCGAGCACGTGGCAGCCATGCGCGTCGGCCAGCGCGATCGCCGCATCGACGATCTGTCCCGTATCGGTCAGCTTGGCTCCGGCGAGGATCTCCAGCTCGGGCAGGTTGGGCGTGAGCAGTGTGGCGAGCGGGAACAGCTGCTCGCGCATGATCTCCACCGCATCTTCCTGCAGCAGGCGCGCGCCGCTGGTCGCGACCATGACGGGGTCGAGCACGATGGGCACGTTTTGCGCTTCGGGCAGCGAGGCGAGGCCACCCGCCAGCGCGCCGATGATCCCGGCATCGTGGAGCATGCCCAGCTTGATCGCGTCGGCGCCGAAATCGGTAAGGCAGGAATCGACCTGCTCCATCACGAAATCGCCGGTCAGCGGCGTGACGCCCTGCACCCCGCGCGAATTCTGAGCAGTGATCGCGGTGATCGCGGTCATCGCATAGCCGCCGAGCATGGTGATGGTCTTGATATCGGCCTGTATTCCGGCGCCGCCGCCCGAATCGGACCCGGCAATCGACAGGATGCGAGGGGGGGTGGGGGTGCTCATGCCTTGTGTCGCCGCTCGGTGCTCGCCGGATTGTCGGCGAGCAACTTGGCCGGGCGGGTGGGCCGATCCATCAGTTCGCCCCCGCAGTTGGAGCATTGATCGTCGAGGTTTTCCGCGCAGGCCGCGCAGAAGGTGCATTCGAAGCTGCAAATGAAGGCGCCGGGCGAGGATGGCGGCAGGTCCGCCCCGCAGCGTTCGCAATCGGGTCGCATTTCAAGCATATCAGGCTGCAGCCTCGCGCACAGCGTCGCACACCATGTCGACCATCCGTTCGACCTCGCTCGCATCGTCGCCTTCGGCCATCACACGGATCAGAGGTTCGGTGCCCGACGCACGGATCACCAGTCGCCCCTTGCCCGCGAGCGTGGCCTCAGCCTCAGCGATCGCCTGTTCCACCGAAGGCATCACGAGCGGGCTCGCCCCTTCGTAGCGCACGTTCTTGAGCAATTGCGGCACGGGTTCGAACATGCGCAGCTCTTCCGATGCCGGCCGGTTCGAGCGCACGAGGCTGGCGAGCACGCGCATGGCGGCGATGGTGCCGTCGCCGGTGGTCGCATGGTCGAGCAGGATCATGTGTCCCGACTGCTCGCCGCCGATATTGTAACCGCCCGCGCGCATCGCGGCGAGCACGTATCGGTCGCCCACCTTGGTCCGCTCCAGTGTCAGACCCTTGCCTTCCAGATAGCGTTCCAGTCCCAGGTTGCTCATCACCGTGGCGACGATGCCGCCGCCGCGCAGCAGCTGCCTTTCGGCCATGCGCGTCGCGATCGAGGCCATGATCTGATCGCCGTCGACGCTTTCGCCCTTCTCGTCGATCACGATCAGCCGGTCCGCATCGCCATCCAGTGCGATGCCGATATCGGCGCCGGTTTCGACGACCTTGGCCTTGACCGCATCGAGCGAGGTGGAGCCGACCCCGTCGTTGATATTGGTGCCGTTAGGCTCGACCCCGATGGTGACGACCTCTGCGCCCAGTTCCCAGATCGCGCTCGGCGCGACCTGATAGGCAGCGCCGTTCGCGCAATCGACGACGACCTTCAGATTGTCGAACCGGATATCGTCGCTGACCGACTGCTTGACCGCGTGAATATAGCGTCCACGCGCATCGTCGATCCGGCGCGCGCGACCGATTGCGTTCGCAGGCACGAGCTCGGGCTCGCATTCGATCAGCGCCTCGATCGCCGCTTCGTCCTCGTCCGAGAGTTTGAACCCATCCGGCCCGAACAATTTGATCCCGTTGTCCTGAAAGGGATTGTGGCTGGCCGAGATCATCACGCCCAGATCGGCGCGCATCTCGCGCGTCAGCATGGCGATGGCGGGCGTGGGCAGCGGGCCGGTCTGAATCACGTTCGTGCCGACGCTGGTGAAGCCCGCGACCAGCGCGCTTTCGACCATATAGCCCGACAGGCGCGTATCCTTGCCGATCACCACCCGGTGGAGGTGATCGCTGCGTCTGAAATGCGCGCCCGCGGCCTGCGCGACGCGCATCGCCATCGACGCGGTCATCGCGCCCTTGTTGGTTTCTCCGCGGATGCCGTCGGTGCCGAAATACTTGCGTGCCATCGAGAGGTCTTCACACCTTTGCCTGTCGTCTCTACCCAAGCGGGCTCGTGAGGGGCGTTGTGGACGCCCGCGAAGGCAGAGGGAAGGGGGCAATCCAGCTTGTCGGCACCTGAAACATTGCGACCCGCGCGGCTCATCACCTTGCGTCTGCCGATCTGGTGGACCTTCGGCGGACTGGTCGCGGGGCTGATCGCGGGATCGCTGATCGCCAGGCAACCGGTGGTCGAGCGAATTCTGCCCTTCAGCGAGCCGGTCGGCTCGCTATGGCTGCGTGCCTTGCAGATGACGATCATTCCGCTGGTCGCCGCGCTGCTGGTGCTGGGCATCACGCAGCTGGCCAGCGCGGCCCGCGCCGGGGCCACCGCGCGGCGCATGCTGATCTTCGTGGCGGCGGCGCTGGTGTTCAGCGGGCTCGCCACGATCATCGCCATGCCCCTGCTGCTGGGCGCCGTGCCGCCGCCCGATGGCGCGCAAAGCCTGCTCGCCGCCGATGTCGAGCCGCAGGACGTGCCCGGCATCGCCGAATTCATCAAATCGCTGATCGCGCCCAACATCGTCGCCGCTGCCGCCGAAACCGCGATGCTGCCGCTGACCATCTTCTTCGCGCTGTTTGCGGTCGCGATCACGCGGTTGCCCGAAGAGCAATCCGCGATCCTGCGCAGCTTCTTCGAGGCGGTGGCCAACACCATGCTGCTGGTGATCGGCTGGGTGCTGTGGCTCGCCCCGGTCGGCGTTTTCGCGCTGGCGCTGGGCGTAGCGGTGCGCGCGGGGGGCGATGCGGCCTTCCTGACGCTGCTTCACTATATCCTGACCGTGGCGGCGATGGGCGGGATCGTGCTGGTCGCGGCCTTCGTGGTTGGCGCCGTGCGCCATGGCCCGGTTCGCTTTGCGCGCGCGATGCTGCCCGCGCAGGCGGTCGCGATTTCGACCCAGAGCTCGCTCGCGAGCCTGCCTGCCATGCTCGCCACCGCGCGGCGGCTCGACATAAGCGAGAATGTCGCCGATTTCGTCCTGCCGCTGTCGGTTGCGATTTTTCGCGCCACCAGCCCTGCAATGAACCTCGCGGTCGCGATCTATGTCGCGCATCTGTTCGGGATCGAACTGAGTCTGACCGCGATGCTCGCAGGCCTCGCGGTGGCGTTCGTCATCTCGATCGGATCGGTCAGCCTGCCGGGCACGATCAGTTTCGTCGTCTCGATCGGCCCGATCGCGCTTGCCATGGGCGTGCCGGTGGAGCCGCTTGCGCTGCTGGTGGCGGTCGAGATGCTGCCCGACATCATGCGCACGCTGGCCAATGTCACCGCCGATGTGGCGCTCGCCAGTGCGACCGACCGCGAAACGAGCGAAAATGATGCAACGGATAACGCGCCCGCGCGTTGATGAAACGACAGCTAACCCCAACCCAAATAACGGGAGACAACCGCAATGGCTTTTGAAGTAACCCCGCTGCCCTATCCCGACGACGTGCTTGCGCCCGCCGTCTCGGCCGAAACGCTCAGCTACCATCACGGCAAGCACCACAAGGCCTACATCGACAAGACCAACAAGGCGATCGAAGGCACCGACCATGCCGACAAGCCGCTCGAAGCGATCATCGCCGCGGCCCGCGGTAGCGACCAGGGCCTGTTCAACAACTCCGCGCAGAGCTGGAACCATGGCTTCTACTGGCACTCGATGGCGGGCAACGAATCCGCTCCGTCGGATGAGCTCAAGAGCATGATCGAAAGCGCTTTCGGCTCGGTCGATTCGCTCAAGGAAAAGCTGCAGGAGCGCGGTGCAGGCCACTTCGCCAGCGGCTGGGTCTGGCTGGCCGAAAAGGGTGGCAAGCTCTCGATCGAGGAAACCCATGATGGCGACACGCTCGCCGATCAGGACGGCGTCAATCCGCTGCTCGTGATCGATCTGTGGGAACACGCCTATTATCTCGACCACCAGAACGCGCGTCCGGCCTATCTGAAGGCTGTGACCGAGAACAAACTGGACTGGGGCTTCGCGAGCGAGAACCTCGCCCGTGGGAAGACCTGGACCTACCCGCAGTAAGCCTAGGCTTGATGTAATCGATAAGAGGGGCTGGACCGGTTGCGGTCCGGCCCCTTTTCTCATGCGGCCCTCAGGCGGGGCGCGTCTCGTTATCGGGAGGTGCCACCTCTGGGTCGGACTCGAGCAGGGGAGTCGGGAACAGCGGCTCGCCGAAAATGAAGCCGAGCAGATTGGGACGCCCGATATGGTCGAAGAAGGCGGTCAGCATCAGCAGGATCGGGACCGATAGCAGCGCGCCGATCGCACCCCAGATCCAGGTGAAATAGGAAAAGGCGAGCAGGATCATCACCGGGTTCATGGTGAAGCGTCGTCCCAGGATCGCAGGAGTGATCGCGTTCGCTTCGAAGACATGGAGCGTCACGTAGGCGATCGCCGGGATCAGGCCGATGAACACCGTATCCGCGGTGCCGAGGCCGAACAGCGTCAGCAGTGCGGTCATCGCGAGGGGGCCGACATAGGGTACGAAGTTGAGCAAGGTGGCGAGCCCGCCCCACATGATTGGCGCGGGCAGGCCCAGCGCCCATGCGCCCAGCGCCACGACGATGCCGACGCCCAGGTTGATCCATGCGACCGTGAGGATGTAGGCGGCTACGCGATCCTGCACCTCGCGCAGCACCCGGGCGGCTTTGACGCTTGTGCCGAAGCTGGTGCGGCCGAACAGGATATTGCGGCGCAAACGTCCGCGTGCTTCGACCATGAAGAAAGCCATCAGGAAGGTCAGCATCACTTCCAGCAGGAGCACCGGCGCGCTGATCGCGACCTGCTGGAACACCGAAGGGCCGGCGAGCACCACTTCGTTTGCGCCCGACTGGCCTGCGAGTTCCGCCAGCCTGTCGTTGGCATTGGCCAGCCAGGCGAATTCGCTTTGCAGTTCCTGATAACGTGTGCCGATCTGCTCGATCAGTTCGGGCAGCCTGTCGAACAGCGTGAAGGCTGGTTGCAGAATTGCACCGAAGGCAAGCACGACGATGGCGACGAAGATCACCAGCGCCAGCACCGATGCGAGCATGTTGGGGAGCCCCCACGACGACAGGCGATCCGCCAGCGGGGCGAGTAGGACGGTCAGGATGATGGCCGTGGTCAGCGGCAGGAAGACCACCGATCCGATCGACAGGACGAATGGCAGAGCGAGGAACAGCCCGACGCCCAGCAACACCACGAGCGTGCTGAGCAGACGCAGTTCCTGTTCCGCCAGCAAGGTACGCTTCTTGGACGCGCCGCTTTTTGAGGCAAGCTTCGGCTCGTTCGTGGCTGCGCCTTCGATCCCTTCGGCCCGGGCGCCCCCGGTATCGCTGCTGGTGCCTTTACTCATGGTGCCCGTCACGCTCCTGAGCGCGCGCCGGGCCGGCTGAGGTCAGGCGCGCCCATTGGTTGGTTCGGCGAGGCCATTGCCGGCGGCCACATCGTCCAGCTCTTCGAGGATCGCGCGATGCGCGGTGTCGTCGTCGATCGAGCGTTTCGGAATGTCGCCATCGGTCAGCATCGCGTTGAGCGCGGCGCGCGCGCGGCCCACCCGGCTCTTGATCGTGCCGACTGCACAACCGCAGATATTGGCGGCTTCCTCGTAAGAAAAACCGCCCGCGCCGACCAGCAACAGAGCCTCGCGCCGCTCGGGCGGCAAGGTGAGCAGGGCGCGGTGCATGTCCGACAGGTGAATCGGCTCCTCCTGCCCGGCAGGTGCGGTCAGAATCCGTTCGGCAACGTTCTCGTCGTATTCACCGCGGAAGCGATTCCGGCGCATGTCGGTGAGATAGGCATTGCGCAGGATCACGAAGGTCCAGGCGCGCATGCTGGTGCCGGGCTCGAATCGCTCCTGCGCGGCCCAGGCCTTCATCAGCGTTTCCTGCACCAGATCGTCGGCCATGTCGGGGCGGCCGCACAGGCCGCGCGCGAAGGCACGCAGGTGGGGAACGACGCTGGTCAGCTCACGCTTGAATTCGGCGGGCTCGGCGGCGGGTGCTGGATGGCCGCTCATGCCGTGTCCTTACCCTTGTCGGAGCCTTGCGCCTGCGGCTTGTCGTCCAGCTGCGCGAGCAGATCCTTGAAACTATCAGGGATCGGCTCGTCCACGACCGAGTCGTACATGCTGCGCAAGGAATCCGTCCACTGCGGCGAATCCACGTCGTTCTTATCCGCACGGGCACCCTGCTTGGGTGCGGCGTCAGCTTTCTGGTTGTCTTTTTCGTCCATGATTGATGGCTTACATGGGCCTTCGGTTGCCGAAACCCAAGCCTACCCTTCCCATAATCGATCCAAGACAACAGGAACGTTGCCGCACGCACGTGGTTCCCTTGAGGTAACCATTAGATTACTCACCGCCGGACGCGCGGGCAACCAGACACCAACCGGAGCAAACGTGGCGTCCGAGACTGCTCTTCCCATTCGTCGATTCAGGCGCTGGCTGATTCACTATCCGCGTGCGGTACCGGTGATCATCTTCCTGTTGATCACGGCGATCACCGCCTTGAGCGTGTTTGCGATCGAGCGCGGGGAGCGGCGGCGCGAGCAGGCAACGCTGGGCGAAACTGCGCAGGTAATCGCCTCTTCATTGGACCGGCGGGTCAATACCAGTGGATCCTACCTGATCGCGGGCGCATCGCTCATCACTTCGCTGGATCGCGTCCCCGCGGACTTGTTTCGCCGTTTTGCGACCGAGCTGCGATTGGATGCGGATTATCGCGGATCGATCGGCATCGGATGGGCACCGATTGTGCCGCGCCGGCAGATCGGCGCTTTCGAACGCATGGTCGCGTCCGACACCGGCACCCCATTCACGATCAGCCCGCGGCCAGCGCCGGATAGCAATTTCGCGGTTCCGGTCACGTTTTTCGAGCCGGCATCTTCGGGCCGCTCCTTCGGGTTCAACATGTATTCCGAAGAGACCCGGCGCGACGCGATGCAGGAAGCGATCCGGACCGGTCGCCCGACCGCCAGCGGGCCGATCGAGCTGATCCGCGATCGCGATACCGGGAACATGGGCTTCATCGTCTTCATGCCGGTGTTCGAACCGGGCACCGAGCGCGAACTCATTCGCGGCTTTGTCTACAGCCCTTTCAACTCCCAGGAATTTCTCGATTCCGTGCTGACGCGCGAGCTGGTCGGTCAACGCGGCGTGCGCCTGTACGATGGCGAGGCGGCGCCCGCCAATCTGGTGGCATCGCACGCGCCCGGCCGCATTACCGGCAACGTCACCCGGATCGAGGTTCAGCTGGCCGACCGGCCGATGACGGTCGAAGTGGAATCCTCGCGAGGCGACGCGCTGTCGCTGCTTTCGATGATTACGCTGTTGTTCGGCATCGCAGTGGCCAGCCTGTCGATGCTGGTCGCGCGTCTCCTGACGCAGCAGGCGCACGAGGATCAGGTGGCGCTGGACTTCTATGCGGAGCAGAACTCGATCCGCAATTCGCTGACCCGCGAACTCAACCACCGGGTCAAGAACACGCTCGCCAATGTATTGTCGATCGTCGCACTGACCCGCCGCCGGGCCACCTCGCTTGAGGAATTTGCGAGCGGGCTCGACGGGCGCATCCGGGCGCTGTCGGCTACGCATGACCTGCTGACCCAGTCCGAATGGGGCACGACCCCGCTGCTGGCGGTGCTGGAGGCGGAGCTGGCTCCCTATGCCAATAGCGCAGAAGCGATGCTGGACCTGCAGGGTCCAGAAGTCGATCTGGCACCCAATGACGCGCTTTCCTTCGGCCTTGCGATCCATGAACTGGCGACCAATGCCTCGAAATACGGCGCGCTATCGGTCGAGCATGGCAAGCTGTCGGTCCACTGGACGCGCCTGGGCGACGAACTGGTCGAAGTGGTCTGGCAGGAAGGCAACGGGCCACCCGTTTCGCAGAAACGTTCGCGCGGGTTCGGCACCGAGCTGATCGAGAAGATTGTCGCGCACGAATTGAAGCACCCGGTCGACCTCGACTTCGCGCCCGAAGGCGTGCGTTGCGTGCTGCGGGTGCCGGTGCGCAAGCCGACCGAGTTCCGGATGCGCGCGAAAAGCAAGCGGCTCACCGACGACATGCCGACCGATTGAGCACACGGGCAAAGATGAGCGGGCCAGCATAAAGAGCGCCCATGCGCCCGATGCCTTGCCTCCTCGACCTGCGGACATTCGGAATAACGAAGGCCGACAGACGAAAAGGGCGCCGCAATCGCGACGCCCCTAACTATTGTTCGATCTGATGTCCGTTCGGTCGAGCCTGCCCTCAGGCGGACCCGCTGTCTCGGTTTGCATTGAAGAACAGTGCCTGGCTGATCGCCGCGCGTACCGTCGCTTCCTGAAACGGCTTGGTGACCAGATAGGTCGGTTCGGGCCTGTCGCCGGTCAGCAGCCGCTCGGGATAAGCGGTGATGAAGATCACCGGCACGCTTCCCATGCTCAGGATATCGTCCACCGCATCGAGGCCCGAGGAGCCGTCGGCCAGCTGAATGTCCGCCAGCACGAGGCCCGGCGTCTTTTCGGCGACGACTTCCTGCGCCTGCGTGCGGGTCGCGGCGGTGCCGCAGATATCGTGGCCGAGGCCGCGAACGAGATCTTCCAGCTGCATCGAGATCAGTGGCTCGTCCTCGATGATGAGCACGCTGGTCGCGGATTCGCGGTCGATCTCCGCGATCGCATCCTGAACCATCTTCTCGACCTCTTCGGGCGCGATTTCCATGATCTCGGCCGATTGCTCGATCGTGAAGTCTTCCAGCGTGGTCAGCAGCAGTGCCTGACGATTGAGCGGGGTGACCGTCTGCAGCCGGTCCGCCTCGACATCGTCGGGCAGATCGGCGCCGTCGGCATCATTGGCCGACACTTCGAGATAGGCGTTCGACCACACCTTGTTGAAAGCGCGGTAGAGCGGCACGCGCCCGCCTTCGAGCGAAGCCTTGAGATCGTCGTCGGCCAACGCGGCCTCCAGCGTCGCGCGTACGAAGGCGTCGCCGGTCTGCTGCGACCCCGTCAGCGCGCGCGCGTAGCGACGCAGGTAGGGAAGGTTCGCAGCAACATTTTCACCAATAGACATGTTTTTCTTTCCCGTCTGAACCTTACCCGCAACGTCCGGCACACAGCCCGGTTCCAAGACTGCTTCTGGAACGCCAATTCCGGAATATGATCGGGCAAATGGCGCCCGACGAAAATTTTTTCAATGCTCAAGGAACCCCTCGAAGGGCGGGGCATTTCCTCTATGTCACCGCCGAGACCCCCCTCCCGTCCAAGCGGCCGGTGATACGATCCCGAAGGCCTTCGTTCCGCTCCCAAGCGGATCGAGGGCCTTTTTTTGCGCGGTGATCGTGTTTTTGCGTGGTGACCGTGCGTGCGATGCGGGATGCGCGGGTGCTTTCGTTCAATCTCGGCGCAGGCGGGCCAGGATCGAGCTGCGCTCCCGCGCGGCGACCAGGCCGACCAGCTCGTCGAAATCGTACGGTTTCGCGAGCACGGTGCCGAGGTCCGCGATGTCCTTGGGGATTTCTGCGGGCGCGCCGGTCGCGAAAATGACCTTGGGTCTGCCGCTGCCCAACGCGCGGATCAGCTCGGCAATCGCCCAGCCATCGCCGCGGTCCGCCAGATGGACGTCGAGGATTACGGTATCGAACTGGCGGTCGCGCAGCGTTTCGAGCGCCTGCGCGCTGCTGGCGGCGATCACGACATCGCGCGCACCCGCTGCCAGCAGGGAATCCTCCACGGCCAGCGCGAGTGCGGCATCGTCCTCGACGATCAGTACGGGGCCGATCTTGCGGGTTTTTGGTGCAGAAGTGCCGTCGGGCGGCATGTGGGTGATTCTCCGAGGGGCCCCTGCGGTGGCAGGGTCAGCCAATCGAACGACGCAAGGGCCGCCCGTGTTCCGTCACAAGCTCTTCTGATAGATCAGATATTCGCGGTTGATCGAACTATTGAGCGTGTCGGCAATCGCAACCATTCCCTGATTGTTCTCGAGTATCCAGCCGATCTCGGCCCGTTTCGATTCGAACTCGCCTGCCGCATGGGTGCGGATTTCGCTGATCATCATGAAGGCAAGCTGGCTGGCGAGGCGCGAATTGTGCAGCCGCTTGCGCACGCCCATCAGCGGCACGCGCATGCCGGCACCGCGCGGCGTTCTGAGCCAGCGCAGGGTCGTTAGCCAGCCGAAGGGGAACAGCTTGCCGCCGGTACGTGCGAACAGGTCGTTCACATCGGGCAGCGTCATCATGAAGGCGACCGGCTCGCCATCCAGCTCTGCGATCCGGTTGAGTTGCGGATGAATCAGCGGGCGCAGTTTCTTGCCGGTATGTTTGACTTCCGCATCGGTCAGAGGGACGAAACCCCAGTTGTCCGACCACGCATCGTTGAGGATTTCGAGGATGATCGCGATCTCGCGCTGGTACTGGTCGAGATCGACCGGCCGCACGCGGATACGCGGGTTGCGTTCGCCCGACTTGACGATCCGCTGGACCAGCGGCGGGTAGCTCTGCGTGATATCGAGATCGTAGGTATAGAGACGTTTTGCCGGTTCGTAGCCGTGGCCCGTGATGTAGCCTGCGTAATGCTCCGGGTGGTGGCCCATCATCAGCATCGGCGAATGATCCTGCCCGCGCACGAGCAGGCCCGGTTCTTCCCAGACGGACATCGAGATCGGGCCGAGCACGCGGGTCATGCCCTTGTCGCGCAGCCAGCTTTCCGCCCGATCGAGCAGCGCGCCCGCCACCGCCTCGTCATCCGCATCGAAATAGCCGAACATGCCGGTCCCGGGCCCGAGGCCCTGCTCTGCCGGCACGTCCAGCGCCAGATGGTCGATATGGGCGCTGATCCGTCCGACGGGTTCTCCTGCGCGATAGGCAATGAACAGCTGCACGTCGGCATGACCGAAAAAGGGGTTCTTGCCCGGCGTGACCAGTTCGATTTGCTCGGAGCGCATCTGCGGCACTGAATGCGGCACTTGCGCGGCAAAACGCCGCCCGAGATCGACGAAAGCCGCTCGCCCGCGCTTGTCGGTTACGGGCTCGATCACTATTTCGCCGGTCTGCGCGTTGGCGCTTTGGGTTCCGGTAGCTGTGTCGTTCACTTGCGTGCCCTGTTTCTGGTTCTCATCCGTGGCCTCAGTGTCCCTCGTTTGCGTTGGACGCAAGCCAGTCGATCACACTGGCCGAGAGGCTGCATTTGGCTCGCCAAGAGAAGTGCAGTATTACGCTTCTTCGAAATAAACGATCATGACCATGCACCAAACAATCGATCCAGCCCAGCCCCAGCCATCGGCACAGACCCCGCCTACGCGCGCGACCCGCGTGCAGTTCATGGCGGAAGACGACAAGGCCATGCTGCGCGCCGCGCGTGACCTGACCAAGGGACTGGGCGACGCAAAACCTGCGGTCTACTGGCCCGACATGCTGCTGTCCGCCGCACTGGGTTACGCAGGTGTTGCGGTCACGATCCTCTCGGGCAACCTCGCCATCCAGATCGTGGCAGGGCTTGTCGGTGCGCTGGCGTTCTACCGCGCCGAAATGTTCATCCACGAACTCACGCATATCCACCGCAAGGCTTTGCCCGGATTTCGGACGGGCTGGAACCTGCTTGTCGGAATACCGCTGCTGACGCCCAGCTTCATGTACGAAGGCGTGCATACGATCCATCACAAGCGCACGCAGTATGGGACGATGGAAGATCCCGAATACCTGCCGCTGGCGCTGATGAAGCCGTGGAGCCTGCCGCTGTTCGTCGCGGTTGCGCTGCTGGCGCCTGTCGCCCTGCTGTTCCGCTTTGCGGTGCTGGTGCCGCTGGGCGTGGTCATCCCTGCGGTGCGCCGGTTTACGTGGCAGCGGCTTTCGTCGCTGTCGATCAACCCCGATTTCCGCCGCAAGGCGCCCGAGGGGGCTTTTGCCAAGCGGGTCCGCTGGCAGGAAGCTGGCGCAAGCGTCTGGGCCATCGCCCTGCTGGCCAGCCCCCTGGCGTTTGGCTGGCGACCGCTGCTGATCGCACTCGCCGTTCTTTCGCTCACCGCCTTGCTCAACCAGCTGCGCACGCTGGTCGCGCATCTGTGGGAGAACGAGGGCGAGGCGATGACCGTGACGGCACAGTTCCTCGACTCGGTCAATGTGCCCCCGCCCGGCATCGCGGCGGAAATCTGGGCGCCGGTCGGCCTGCGCTATCACGCCTTGCATCACCTGATGCCCTCGATGCCCTATCACGACCTGCCCGAAGCGCACCGCCGCCTTGCAGGTGAGCTGGGCACGGGTTCGACCTACGAAGGGGCGAACCACCCGGGGATGCTGGTGCTGGTCGGCCGGATTGCGCGCAGCACGATGATCAAGCGCCCGGGCGGAACGAAACAGGGCTGAGCCCGGTCTTCTTCATGGCAATTCACGGATCATCGCCACGCGAGATCCGGTGGGCATGCCGTGGCCGTAATCCTTGGCCAGCTCTTCGGCGAGGCGTGGGTGAGCGTCGGCATCGAGATCCGCGAAGCCGAGCCTGCGGTAGAAGGGCGCATTCCACGGGACTTCATCGAACGTGGTGAGGGTCAACGCGGTGAAGCCGGAATTGCCCGCATCGATCATACAACCGCGCAACAGGGCGGCACCAATGCCGCGCCCCTGCCAGTCCGGATGCACGTTGAACTCCCACACATGCAACTCGCGCCCGAATGGCTCGGTTACGATGAAGCCGATCAGGGCTCCCTCGTGAACGGCGACGAGGCAATGGCCACGCGCGATATACCGTAGCAGTCTGTCGAGCGGGACGGTATGCTGACCTGCGATCTCCGCAAGCGCTTCGATCCGCGCGAACATCGTGCCCGCGGCCCGCTCTATCGCGGGCATGGCCTCCGCGTCGGCCTTGCTGGCCAGGCGGATCGTCCATGCATCCTCGTGGGGCGGCCTCATTCCTCTGTGCGAACGAGTACCGTTTCGCCGATCAGCAGGAACAGGAAAAACGGTGCCCATGCAGCAAGAAAGGGTGGGTAGCCACCGAAGTTGCCCATCGCGAGCGCAGCATTGTCCAGAACGAAATAGGCAAAGCCGAGCGCCATCCCGATGACCGCGCGCATGAACAGCTGGCCGGACCGGGCGAGGCCGAAGCCCGCCACCGCGCCCAGCAGCGGCATCAGGACCGCCGAGAGGGGCCCCGCGATCTTGTGCCAGTAATTGGCCTCCAGCTCGCCGGTATCGCGTCCTGCGGCGCGATAGGCCTCGATCGAATCGTCCAGCTGCCAAAAGGGTTGGGCGGTCGGGTCGATGTTCGTCAGTTCGATCTGCGACGGGGTAATATCGGGTGCGACCATGACTTGGCCGGGTTCCGCGACGCTCGCCGTGCCGATGGTGAGCACGCGCGGCATTTGCATCGCCCACCCCTCATCCCCGTGGATCGCGACCGGGGCGTCGATCTGCTGGGTGATCTCGCCGCTGGGGCTCATCCGGTAGTAGGTAACATCGCGCAGCTGCGGTGCCGGGCCGCCGCGTTCGTAACTGCGCGCGGACAGGATATTCGATCCATCGACCAGATAGATCGCGCCCCTTCCGGTGGGGCCATCGGGCAGCGCGCCGAAGTCGGTATCCTCCCACGCGCTCAGTTCACCCGCCGCGCGGGTCACCACCCGCTCGTTGAAAGCAAAGCTGGTGCCCGCAACGAGCAGCGCGGTGAACAGCAGCGGGGCGAGCACCTGATGGGCGGAGAGCCCGGCGGCCTTCATCGCGATCACCTCGCTGTTCTGGTTCAGCGTCACCAGCGTGATGATCGTTGCGAGCAGCACCGAATAGGGCAGGAAGCGCTGGATCAGCAGCGGCACGCGCAGGCTGGAATAGAGCCACAGCTCCGCTTCGCTGTTGCCCGGCACGGCCAGGATTTCGCCGCTGGTCGACAGCAGGTCGAGCATCATCAGCACCAGCACCAGCATCACCAGCACTGCGAGGATGCGCAGGGCGAACATCTTGGCGAGATAGAGCGTCAGCGTGCGCGAGGGGAAAAAGTCCAGGGGCATGTCCGGTCGCCTAGCTCGCTTGCTCGGCGCGGAAGGCGTCCGACCGGCGGCGCGGGCGCAGCACCTTGCCGATCCGCTTCACGATCTTAGCGAACGCATTTTCCAATGCGCCGATGGGCTGCCCCCCCGGCACATAGGCGATCTGCCAGAACCACCACAGGATCAGCCCTACGAACACCACGAAGGGCCCCCACAGACCCAATGTCGGGTCGATCCGGCCGAGCGAGGCGAAGTCCTGCATGTACTGGTTGACCTTGTGATAGGCGACCACCAGCACCACCGCGACGAACACGCCCAGCGCGCTGGTCGACCGTTTGGGGGGGACCGCCAGCGCGACCGCGAGCAAGGGCATGAATAGCATCATCGCCAGCTCCACCATTCGGTAATTGAAGCTCGCCTGGCTGGCATTGCGCTGGTCTTCGCTCGAGGAATCGCTCCACCCGATCCGCAGCAGTTCGGGCAGGATGTATTCTGCTTCACCCTCGCCGCGCTGGCGGAAGCTCTCGATCGCGGGCAGATCGATCGGGAGGTCGTGCAGGGTGAAGCTGAGCACGCGCGGTGACTGACCTTCGGGGTCCTGCACGATCGTGCCTTCGGAAAGGCGCAGGATGATCGTGTCGGGATCGTCGCTGGTCGACAGGAAGCGCCCTTCACGCGCGCTGATCGAGAGCACCTGGCCATCCGCGGCATTGATCCGGGCAAAAATGCCTTTCAGCTCGCGCCCCGAATCCTCGCTCGAGTCGATCCGCAGGGCCATCCGATCCGCCAGTGTCGTGAACTCGCCGACCTTGATCGATGCACCGAGTGCGCCCGAGCGCAGGTCGAACTGCAGCTCCTCGTAGAAATATTTGGAGACCGGCTGGACGTAGAAAACCAGCGCCGCATTGATTGCCATCAGTGCGATCGTGATTGCATAGGGCACGCGCAGCAGCCGCAGATAGCTGAGGCCGACCGCACGCATCACGTCGAGCTCGCTGGAAAGCGATAGCTGGCGGAAGGCGAACAGCGTTCCGAGCAGCAGGCCGAGCGGGATCGCCAGGCTCGCATAATCGGGCAGCAGCGCGCCGAGCATCTGGAAGACGACGCCGACCGGCCCGCCCTCGGTCGAGACGAATCGGAACAGGCGCAGCATCTGGTCGAGCACCAAAAGTGACGCGGCAAGCACGAACACGGCCAGCAATGGCACGATGGTCAGCCGGAAGATGTATCGGTCGAGACGCGAAGAGAACGGCAAGACTGTTCCAGTGAAAGGCGGGCGGGATGCCGGTGGCCCTAGCGGGAAACCGCAGCCGCGTCATCTGCGGGTTTGGAGGTGCGTTAGCCTAGGCCTTTTCGAGCGTGCACTGGAGCGGGTGCTGGTTCTGCCGGGCAAAATCCATCACCTGGTTCACCTTCGTCTCCGCGACTTCGTAGGGAAAGATGCCGCACACGCCGACGCCGCGCTGGTGAACGTGGAGCATCACCTGCGTCGCCTCGTCCAGATCCATCCGGAAGAACCGTTTGAGCACCATCACGACGAATTCCATCGGCGTGTAGTCGTCGTTTAGCATCAGCACCTTGTATTGGCTGGGCTTCTTGGGCTTGGCGCGCGTCTTGGTCGCGATACCGATTTCGGGGTTCTCGGGCCGTGTTCCCTTCCCGTCGCCATCGTCGTCGCCCATTCCCGGGCCAACCTCCGAGCCCATCGCGTGTTTCATGGCGAATGCGCTGTCCAGCGTCTCCTGCGTCGATGCCGCGCAGGTGTGCAGGGGCTGGCGGAGCGAGGCAGGGGCGAGGGGGTCGAGCATAGCGTGATAATATCGTATTGGTTGGCCGATCCGCAAGGGACCGTGAGCCGGGGATGGCATCGTGTCGATCGGACAACCCGGCAGATGCGAAAAGGGCCGGGCGATTTGCTCGCCCGGCCCGTTCGGAAAAATGTGAGCTTTGCGTCCCCGTTCGAGGACGCTGCCCGAAAAGAAAGCCTTAGGCGGCCATCTTGTTCATCTTGTCGACCGCTTCGCTCATGCGGCTGGTCAGCGGAGCGAAAGCGTCGTTGGTCAGCTTGATCCACGCTTCGGTGTTCTTCGAGCTGGTCGCGACGACGCTGTCGAAAGAGCGGCGCATGATGTCGCCCTGCAGCTTCACGAGCTCGGTCGGCGACTTCGCGGCAGCCATAAGGCGGGCGTCTTCGTTCATCTGGCCGGCGGCCTTGCGGCTTTCTTCCACGGCGGTGCGGGTCAGGTCCTGCATGCCGGTGAAGAGAATCTTGCTCGCTTCGGCCATCGCTTCGGCATTGGCGCGCTGGAAGGTGACCATTTCACCGGTCATTTCCGTGCCCTTCTCGTACATGCCGGCGAGACGCGTCTGCATTTCGTTGGCCATATCGCTGGCGATGTTCTTGGTTTCGGTCTTGGTAGCCATGGTGGTGTCCTTGGGTTTGGATGTAGTTGCGGTGCGCTTGGCGCCGGATTTGGGAGTGATCTTCTTGGCAGTGGTCTTTTTCTTGCCGGTGGCCGACTTTGCCGGAGCCGCCTTGGTCGCCACGGTCTTGGCGGCGGGAGCCTTCTTGCGCGGCGCGGCCTTTTTGGGCTTCGCGGCGGCTTCGGCCTTCGCTTCGGTCTTTACCGGAGCTGCCTTGCCCGGCTCGGTCGCCTTCGCGTCGGCTGCTTTCACCGCGGGCTTGGCGGCAGCTTCCGGTGCAGTGTCCGCCTTGGCGGGCTTGTCGCCGGACTTTTCTGCGACCGCGCCCTCATTGGCCTTTTGCGCGGCGGCATCGCCCTTGGGTTCAGTCTGATCGGCCATAAAAATCTCGCGTCAATTGCTGCATTGCACAAATATGCCTTGCGGACGCGAATTTCAAGCAGTTTTTGTGCAGCGCACAAAAACTGCGAATATATTGAATAAAAAGACGTTTTACCGAGTTTTGACGTAGCGACCCGGTGCGGACTCGATCACTTTATCCTTCTCTGTGCCCCCTGGATTGCGCTTGCCGCGCACCTGCAGTTCCTTGCTATCCTGCGTACGGATCCACTCGATCCAGTCCGGCCACCAGCTGCCCGGGTGTTCGGTCGCTCCGGCGCGAAACTCCTCCAGCGTGTCGACGTCGTCGTCCTCGTTGATCCAGTACTGGTACTTGCCCGCCGCCGGAGGATTGACGACGCCCGCGATATGGCCCGATCCCGCGAGCACGAAACGCATCGGCCCACCGAAATGCTCGGTGATCTTCCACACGCTGGTTGCGGGCGCGATATGGTCGTCCTTGCCTGCCTGAACATAGGTCGGCACCTTCACCGTGGTCAGATCGATCGGTGTGCCGAGCGCTTCCAGCTTGCCTGGCTTCACGAGCAGATTGTCGCGGTAGAGATCGCGCAGATAGTCGCGATGCCACTTGGCGGGCAGGTTGGTCACGTCGCCGTTCCAGTGGAGCAGGTCGAACGCGGTATGATCCTCGCCCAGCAGGTAATTGCGCACGACGTAGTTCCAGATCAGGTCGTTGCCGCGCAGCAGGTTGAAGGTCGCTGCCATGTAGCGTCCATCGACCACGCCATCGCGCTCGATCCCCTTGATCGCCGCCAGCTGCTGGTTGTCGATGAAGTGGAGCAGCTCGCCCGCGTCGGCGAAGTCGACCTGCGCGGTGAAGAAGGTCGCGCTCTTGACCTTGTCCGCCTCGCCTTTCGCCTCGAGTATCGCGAGCGTTGCCGCCAGCGTGGTGCCCGCGACGCAATAGCCGATCGCGTGGACGGCAGGCTGGCGGAGGCGCTTTTTCACATGGTCGATCGCGTCGATCTGCGCGGCGATGTAATCGTCCCACACAACGTCCTTCATCGAGGCATCGGCGCTTTTCCAGCTGACCATGAAGACGCTCAGCCCCTGGTCGACCGCCCATTTGACGAAGCTCTTCTTCTCGTTGAGGTCGAGGATGTAGAACCGGTTGATCCATGGGGGGAAGATCACCAGCGGGATGCTCAGCACCTTGTCGGTGGTCGGCTCGTACTGGATCAGCTGGAACAGGTCTGTCTCGTAGACCACCTGGCCCGGCGTCGTCGCGATATTCTCACCGACCACGAAGGCCTGCGGATCGGAATGGGTCAGCTGGCCCTTCTGCACATCCTGCAACAGGTTCTGCATGCCCTTGACCAGGCTTTCGCCACGCGATTCCATAATCCGGTCGAGCACGATCGGGTTGGTCGCGGCGAAATTGGCGGGGCTCAGCGCCTCGGCCATCGCCTGCGTGGCGAACTTGAGCTGCTCGCGCTTGCCCGGTTCGATCGTATCCATCTTCTCGACCATCGCCAGCACGCGGTCGGTCAGCAAAAGATAGGTCTGGTGGATCATCGCGAAGACCGGCTGTTCGCGCCAGCGCGGATCGGCGAAGCGCCGATCCTCACGGGGGAGCTCCGCTTCGGGTTTCTCTTCGCCCTGAGGCAGCATGAGCGCTTGCCACAGCTGCGCGCTTTCGGCCCACCAGCGTTGCTGTTCCGATGGATCGGCGAAGGGCAGCTGCTGGGTCCACGTTTCGAACATGGCGAACCACTTGGCAGGCCATTGCGACGGATCGCCGGCCATCATCCCGCCCGTCGTGTCGAGCGCGTGTTTCTGGCAGAATTCGATCCACATTGTCTGCAAGCGCGTGGCGTTCTCGGCCCATTTGCGCAGGTCGCCAAGCGCAGGCGCCGCGTCGTTCGCGTCTGGTTCGACAGCCTCGGCCAGCGGTGCGAACATCAGTTCGGCCCAGCGCGACTGCGCTTCCAGCATGGCGCCGAAGGCGTCGGTGGCAGGCTGCGAGGAATCGGGGGTCGTCTTCGCCATCGCGTCGGTCCTCTCATCTGGAGCGGCACTGGCCCTCACCGCCTGCGCGGATGCAGCATTTTTTGCGCGCTCTCCCAATCACCAATTGCACAGAAGGGCACAGCGTTCCAGAATGCGCCGCGAGAATAAACGCGGCCAACGTAGCGAAGCGGGAGGCACACCTGAACGACGATCACTTCTACCGGATGCGGCGGTTGCCGCCCTATGTCATTGCCGAGGTCAACGCGATGCGACACGCGGCCCGGCAGGCGGGGCGCGACGTGATCGACCTCGGCATGGGCAACCCCGATCATCCGCCGCCGCAGCATGTCATCGACAAGCTGTGCGAGGTGGCGGGCAAGCCTTCCGCGCACGGCTACAGCCAGTCGCGCGGGATTCCGGGGCTGCGCAAGGCGCAGGCGAATTACTACGGACGCCGCTTTAACGTCGATCTCGACCCGGAGCGCGAGGTCGTCGTCACCATGGGCTCGAAGGAGGGCCTGTCGTCCATGGCCACCGCGATCGTGGCCCCGGGCGATGTGGTGCTTGCGCCCAGCCCGTCCTACCCGATCCACACCTACGGCTTCATCATTGCAGGCGCGACGATCCGGTCGGTGCCGACAACGCCGAACGACGAATATTGGGAAGCACTCGACCAGGCGATGGCCTATACCTCGCCGCGGCCGAGCGTGCTGGTGGTCAATTACCCGAGCAACCCGACGGCGGAAACTGTCGACCTCGCCTTCTACGAGCGGCTGGTGGCCTGGGCGCGGGAGAACAAGGTGTGGGTCCTCTCCGATCTCGCCTATTCGGAGCTTTACTACGACGGCAAGCCGACGCGTTCGATCCTCGAAGTGCCGGGCGCGAAAGAGGTTGCTGTCGAATTCACCTCGATGTCCAAGACCTATTCGATGGCCGGGTGGCGGATGGGCTTCGCGGTCGGCAACCCGCGGCTGATCGAGGCGCTGACGCGGGTCAAATCCTACCTCGATTACGGGGCCTTTACCCCGATCCAGGCGGCGGCATGCGCAGCGCTCAACGGGCCGCAGGATATCGTCGAGGAAAACCGCCTGCGCTACCAGAACCGGCGTGACGTGATGGTGGAGAGCTTCGCGCGCGCCGGGTGGGACATTCCCGTCCCGCCCGCCAGCATGTTCGCCTGGGCGCCGCTGCCACCGGGATTTCACAATATGGGCAGCCTCGAATTCTCGAAGCAGTTGCTCGAACATGCCGGCGTCGCGGTAGCGGCGGGGATCGGCTACGGTGAAGAGGGCGAAGGCTATGTCCGCATCGCCATGGTCGAGAACGAGCAGCGCATCCGCCAGGCCGCGCGCAACGTGAAGCGCTTCCTCCAGCAGGAGAGCTGAGCGCTGCCATAGGCTCAGGCCCGCAAGGGAAGCATCCATTCCGGATTGTTCGCTGCTCCGGTAAGCATGGCTTCGTGCCATGATGCGCCTCTGGTCGAGGGCAGCAGGCAGCGGGGGCGGGTGCTGGGGGCGCAGCAACTCATTGCGAGGTCGATCGAGGCGGGGCCGTTGCGTCTCGACCTGTTCTACCGCGATGCGGTGCTCGACGGACGCTGGCTGGCGTTGCACCCGCGCGAATTCGCGCTGCTCTGGCGGCTGGCGGAAACGCCGGGCCGCACCGTCAGCCAGCGGGCGCTGCTCGCCGATGTGTGGCGCCTGACGATCGAACCGGGGACCAACCGCATCGCGGTGCATGTCGCCCGGCTCCGGCGCAAGCTTGCGAGCGTCGATCTGGACGCGATGATCGCCACCGATGGTGCGGGCTACCGGCTCGATCCGCCGCGACTCTCGCAAACCGGGCTGGACAGTGCGGCGACCATCGGCAACGAAGATCGCTATCTGATCGAAACGGACGAGAGGCGGGAGAGCGCGACGATGGCAACGCAGGCAGATACCCAGGCAGGCACGCAGGAAGAGGAGCGGCGGGTCGAGACCGAATTGGCCGATAATGGCGTGATGCACGTCCGCCTCAACCGGCCCGACAAGATGAACGCGCTCGACCCTGCGATGTTCGAAGCGATCATCGCTGCGGGCGAGGCCCTGATGGATCGCAAGGATGTGCGCGCGGTGGTGCTGTCGGGCGCGGGGCGCAGCTTTTGCGCCGGGCTCGACACGTCGAGCTTTGCGCGCACGCCCGACGCGAACGAGCCCAAGCTGACCGATCGCACGCATGGTGATTCGAACACCTACCAGCAGGTCGCGACCATCTGGCGAAAGCTGCCCATGCCGGTGATCGCAGCGCTGCACGGCGTATGCTTCGGCGGCGGGATGCAGATCGCCAGCGGGGCCGACATCCGGGTCGCCGCGCCCGATACGCGGATGGCGATCATGGAGATGAAGTGGGGCCTGGTGCCCGACATGGGCGGCTATCAGCTGTGGCGCGGGCTGGTGCGCGACGACGTGCTGCGCGAGCTCGTCTATACCAACCGCGAGTTCAGCGGCGAGGAATCGCTGACGCTGGGCCTGGCGACGTTCGTCTCGGACGACCCGCTCGCCCGGGCGAAGGAGATCGCGGGTACGATCGCCCAGCGCAATCCCGATGCGGTGCGCGCCGCCAAGCGCCTCCACAACCGGATGCACGACGAGACCGGTGAAGAGATGCTGATGGCCGAAAGCATCGAGCAGGCGGGCATCATCCGTCAGCCCAACCAGATCGAGGCGGTGATGGCCGGAATGGCCAAGCGCGCGCCCGAGTTCGGGGATGCGAGCTAGGACCCAAGGGAACTGATCCCGGAACTCCTCCCCCTTGATGGGGAGGTTGGGTGGGGGGGCTGCCAACGCCGATGGCTTGGAGCCCCCACCCCGG
>Ga0114903_1000307_pt1 | contig 31569 bp, 43 predicted proteins | sample MalvirDeepMed_s2_FD_87289 | JGI IMG/M metagenome (GOLD analysis project Ga0114903, IMG submission 87289) | Marine viral communities from the Global Malaspina Expedition - Malaspina viral metaG DeepMed_s2 | ecosystem: Environmental > Aquatic > Marine > Oceanic | place: Mediterranean Sea...
CCCTCCAAACGCAAAAAGCCCCCGGACCGCCTAAGCGACCCGAGGGCAGGGATCCCGAGGCAGGTGGCCGGGAATGGGGATTCACATGGGCGTGCGGATGAGGTATGGTGGATGCAAGGGTTGCGCGGTCTCTTTGGCTGTTCGCTCTCACTGACCGGGGCACCGCGATGTGCGATGACGACAGCAAGGTAGTGGCGCCGTTGCCTCGGAGTTGATCGCCCGAGCGGGTTCGAGTCCCGACCCCCGTCCAAACCGCTCTACTTCCTCTCCCCACACCAAGCACACCAGTCCACCGGGGGCGCGTGATACAGGCACCGCCTCCACCTGTGCCACCCACGGGCGCAGAGGATAGCCGCAAGCGCCGGGCGGGGCATGGCGCTACAGCTTGCCGCCCATCGCGGCAGCCAGCTTGCGCCAGCCCAGCGTGCCCCCGAGGATCCCCGACCCGATCAGGATGTTGACCACGCTCTCGACGTTCACCGTCAGCGTCCCGGCTTCAACATCCACGTCGATCCCCGACAGGCCGACATCGCCGGCCAACAGGTAGAGCGCGATACGGGCGACAAGCGCGGCGGGTCCGAGCATGGGGGTCTCCTTCGGCATGGGGGCGGGAACAGGCTCAGGGGGGCGCGGAGCGGGCTCAGGAACGGCATGGCTCTTTACCGCGGCCACCGCCCCCAGAAACGCGCTGACGCTCACGTGCGACTTGTTCAGCCCGTCCCCGCCGTAATAGCTTCGCCCCTTCTTGGCCCCGCTCACAACTGGCAGGCTGGCCCATTCCTTCGCCAGCGAATTGGCAAAGGCTTCCGCCCCGATCCGGCCCGCGATATAATCATCCCAGCCTCGGCGCTTCAGCAGGTAGAACCCGAGCGCGTCCTGCGTGTCCTCGTCAAAGCGGTCGTTGCGCGTAAACCCGGCGGGCTTGTAGATGTCCCGCAGGGTATCTTCCAGGATCTGATACCGGCCGGCGGCTTCGCTCATGTATTTGCTGTCGATGCTTTCTTGCCAGTCCAGCACTTCACCGATGGTCATTTCGACCAAAGGCGCAGGCGGGTGGTCGTGCCGGGCGATGCCGCCCCATACGATGTTATATTCGCCCCTGCTCTCGGGGATCGAGATGAAGTCAAGTAGCGGCTTTGCGCGGGGATCCATGATCTGCCTCCTGTGCAGCACGTCGGGGCTGGTCCCATGATCGGGCCAGCGCGGGGTCGGGGATATGACGGGGGCGTCAGTCGCGCCGGCGGGCGAAAATCAGGACGCAACGCGAGGGGTAGAACGGGGCCGTCAGCCACGTGTATTGATTGCGGTCACACGCAGGCAGCGCGGAATGCAGCGCGCGCAAGGCGTAGTAGGACCCCAGCGATAGGCCCGCGTTGAATCCCGCGTTCCACATCTGGCTTCGCATTGACATGCCGGGCCAGTCGATCCAGCCCGCCGCGCTTGCGAGAGGCCGCCAAAGGTCGTAGTATCCGAGGCGCACCGTCGCCATTGCCGAGGCGATAAAGATGGCCCGTGCCAGCAACGATGTGGCCGTGTTCGGGGATAGCTTTACATGGGGGAGAAACCCGCGCAAAAGCAGGCATTGCAGGACAAGCGCCGCTAGCGCCGTCGCTTCGTTCAAATAAGTCAATGGCCCTCGTCCTTCGGGAAGAAACCGTTTAATATCGCCTCAACATTGGCGTCTCGCTCACTGATGCGTTGCAACTCTCGCAACTTGGCGTTCGTCACTGCCCGCTTGATGGCAAGGTCTCTACTGACCTCTTTGGCCTCTTGGCAGCGTGGGTGCAGGAGTTTCTCGAACCAGTCACGAACCATGCCGACCTCCGAACCTGTCCAGCAGCTTTTCGACGGTCTTGATGGTCTGGACGAGTTGTCCTGCATGTTCTTTCTGGTCCGCGATCCGTGCATCTTGCGTGTTGATGAGGCGTCGCCACAAGGACCACGCGATGAAGGCAAGGCCGATGATCGGCAAGGCGTAGGCGCCATATTGCGCCAGCACCTCGCCTGTCAGTTGCTCCAGCATCTACGCCTCGCTGTCTTGTAGAGTGGTGGACGCGGGGCGCCCGAAGTGCGGTCAGATCAGATCGCCATTGCGGGCCATGGTTTCGTAAACCGCAGTCAGCTTCAGCTTGCCGCCCTGGAACACGGCACCCGCACCGCGGGGAGTGACGACGAGATCGAGCGGTTGGCCTTGCCATCCGCTGCCGTCGTCCGTCCAATCGGCGGTGCCAAGCCCGCCTGTCAGACCTTGACGATTACCGTAGAGATCGGGATCCGAAGCGGTCCCGACCAGGTATCCCTCCGCGCCGCCCGTCGAAGCGATGTTTTCGATCACTTGGCTGGACATGCCTCTGACATCACCGCCTTTCGGGATGAAACCCGACACGGGGACGCTCGCACCGGTCAGAACCACGTCAACGGATTTGCGTACGCGCTGGCTGTCGGCATAGCCGCCAAGCGTCCTTTCCGAACCGTCATGGGTTCTGATGGTGACCGAATTGCCGGTCGACGCGGCCTTGTCCTGCGCGATCGCGCGCATCCCCGCCCATTGCGGCGAGTCGGTCGTGACCCGGATCAGGTTGTGCGATCCGCCGCCGTCGATCCGAACGAGGGTCGGTGGGCCTGCCTCCTGCGACTGCGGCATCAGCGCCGACATATCGAACACACACCGCTCGAGCTTCCCGGCGATGAGCGGAACCGCCTGATCCGTGCCCGGGATTTCGAAGGTGAAAGACCCGACGCAGAGCTCCGCGTAGATCTCGATGTAGTCGTTGTAGTCGGCCGGCATCCGCAGGTACCACCGCCCCAGGTCCCCGCGCCGGTTCCCGCCGTTGTTGAAGTTGGAGATCCGCATGATTTGCGGACCGGTCTTGTCCTGGCCGGACAGGGTACCGTCCCAATAGCCGCCCGCCAGCTTGATGTTCTCGGCCTCGAGGTCGAGGATCCCCTGCGATCGCCGCGACCAGATGAAACCGCAGATGAAGGAACTGGCCCGCCGGCTGCACTTAACCGTGGCAGCCCCCGACACGTAAGGAGTGCCCACCTCGCGCCCGGTATCGACCACAATGCCGATCTGGATGTTGTAGGTGCCGGAGTCATCGGGCGTGCAGTAGGCCCCGTGGCCGGGCGCCTGCGTGCCATAGACCGCCGGGTTCAGCTGCGACCAGCGATCCGTGAAGATGCTGCCGGTCCGGAAATCGTCCACCCCGGTGCCGACGATGCCCATCAGCGTTCCGTCGAACCAGAAGCCCTGGGCGTAGAGATTGCCCGACTCGCCGTTGCGGCCCTTGAGCATGACGAAGCCCTTGGGCAGCAGCTTCTCCGGTGCCGAGCAATCGACCGAGCGCATGTCGCAGAGACCGAGGATGTGGACGGTGTTGCCGCGGAAGAACAGACCGGCGTGGTGCGCGCCGCGGGCATAGTTGCCGCCTTCGCCCTGGCCGAACGTCGCCGCGTAGAAGTCCTCGGAGTATTGCGGCCACTCGTTGATGAGCGGATGTTCCGCGTCGTAAAGGATCTTCGGGTTCTTGAGGATGATCCCGGTGTTCGTCCCGTCTGTCTCGGACCACATGACCGGGATGCCGAAGCTCTTGGTCGTGATCGGCGCCCGCCAATCGATCGTCACCCCGAGAGGGATCTTCACCGAGTCGGTCCAGGCCGAATAGTTGACCGTGATCGGCTGGTCGATCACGAGCTCATCGCGGAGGACCAGCGTCTCGGCCGCTTTCTTCAGCGCGACCTTGGCGTTCGCCGCGTCGGGGGCGAAATGCGACAGGAAGACCGCCCCGTTGCGCTTGCGCACGTTGAACGGCACGCCGCCGGTCGCGGTGAAGTCGAAATGCGGGTTCGTGACGATTTGCGGCTGGACCTCGACAAGGGCCCCGGTCTCCTCGACCGCTACCAGGTCGCCGACGGCGGCCTTGGCATAGGTCACTTCGGCCAGCGCCGCCGTCGTCTTGACCCGCAGGTCCGGGGTGCCGTCGAAGTCGCGAACGTCGTTGTCCCTGGCAGAGAGGCGTATTTTCTTCACGGCCCGTTGCGCATCGGCTGCCAGCGGGTGGTACTTGAAGACCGCGCTGCCGCTTTCCTTGCGATATCGGGATACGATTCCGTCGCGGCTTTCGTCAGCGTCCACCTGGATGGCTTGGCCGTCTGGCAGCCCGGCCAGCTCTGCGATCAAGCCCGCCTTCGTATCGAAGAATGCAATATCCCCGGAAGCATCTGCGGCAGCAACGGCGACGCTGGCTTCAGAAGCGGCGGATGTGGCCGCAGTCTGTGCTGCGTCGCGCGCGGTGGTCGTGGCACTCAACGTAGCAGCGTTTTCCTCAGCGTATTTCCTGGACGATTTCAGTCCCGGCTGAACTTCCGTTTCTGCCGTAGCCCATGCCTCAGCCAGTCGCGCCGCTTCCGAGGCAGCGCGATTGATCGACGGGAGCTGTTGGGCAGTAATGCCAAGAAGGTCGTAGAGGTCATAGGAGCCAACCTCGCTGATCTCGATATTACCGAGATCGACTGCTTTGAAACGATTGTACCGCGGGTCCCGAACGATCTCCACGCGGTACTGCGTGTAGCGAACGCCTCGGCCGTTGGGCCAAAGCGTTGCCGAGAACGACCCATCGGAACCCACCAGCACTTCTACCGCATCGGGCATGATAACCGCCGACGCGGATGCATCGGTATCGAAACTGGTGAGGGAAAAGCGCACCCTGAGATCCGTGTTCACCGTATCATCAGGCAAGGGGATGCTGCCGCTTACTACGGCTGTGCTTACGACCATTGCGGCCTCCTGAAATGTTCGCGGATGGTGGTGTTCAGTCGGCCCAGCCGATGAGGCTGTCTAGACTTTCGGGCGTCAGGCTCAGATGTTCGCCGATCGCGATCAGCACCGGGTCGAGCCGGTAAACGCGATCTGTCGCAGCCCAGATGATCTGTGCTTCGAGAGGGTCGATGTTGTCAGGCAGGGCATCAAGGATAGGTGTGAAGCTGTCGGGCCAATCGCCTTTGGCTGCAATAATGGCGTCCTCCGCGGTGAGGATGCCGGCGCGCTTGGCTGCCAGCACGAAAGCCGTGCGGGTGACGGACGGGGCGCTAGCGCGCCATGCGGCCCGTTGCTCGGCATTGGATGACGCGCGCTGTTCCACCCATTCCGATCCGCCCCACTCGTACCCTATCCTTGGCTTCACGGGGACTTCGACGGTACCCTCGGGATAGCCGTCGATGATGTTTTGCGGAGGCTCACCAGTGGTCTGCCAGTAGCCGCGCAGCGGGTGGAAGTAACCCTTGCCCATCACCGCAACTCTGACCATTCGGCAAAGTTAGCGGCGCCGCCGATCCGGTAATACCAGCCCGCCGGGACGGTGAATTGAGAACTGGTGTTACTTTGTCCCGAAGTATGACCCACGGTTATCCAAGTGTCTGAGCCGCTCTGTGATACCTGGACCGGCGAAGGACCACCGGAATTGAAAGAAATACCGACTTCTATCGGCCTGCCTTCAGTATTGTGATATATCGTGCTGTGCGCGCGCAGATTTGTCACGTTCTGCCAAGTCTGGCCTACCCCAAGAGCATTGCTGTCCACATACGCTTTGACGCTTTGCTGGCTCGGGACTGCCTGATCACTGTTGGAGGCCATATCATCTTGGTCCAAAAAGCTCCGCGTGGCCGCCGTCCCAAGTTCCAATACGGCTCGCGCGGCCGCTGCGTTCGCAGCCTGAACCAAAGACAACCCTGTAGCCGTAGCGTTTCTGACCAGCACGTCGTCGCCCACGCCGTTGTAGACCATGAGATCAACCGTGCCGTCCGCGTTGGATCGGCTCCAATGTCCGCCCTTGGCAATTCCCGCCGGTCGCGACGTGCCAAGTTGCCCTGTTTTATGCGCCTGATCGAAATTGTTCAGGCGGAGGGCGAGTTCATCCCCTGATTCTTCGCTCGTGTCCGCAATTTGACCGAGATATGCCTGCGTCATGTCTTTTCCCTTCCATAGCCGCGAGCGACCCAATCGAAATCAGCGGCAATCGCGGCATCAGAACTGTCGAAAAACTGCGCCGTGAACCCCGTCCGGGTTTTCCCGGTAATTTCCACCCGCGCCCCGGAAGGCGTGTTTCGGGGGGTGACAACCACGGCTGGTGCCTCTCGAAATGGTGGCGCGAAGTTCACCGTTACACCACTGATCGGCGCAGACACATCGGTTGCGCCATCGACGCGATCCGGCATGTCCAGGGCGACCTGAACACTCAGAACCTGGGGCGTCACATTCGCGTTAAAACTCCTGAGCACGGCGCGAAACTTGAAATAGCGCCCGGAAAATCCGCCGGCCGTGAATTCGACCCAATCGGAATAGGTTAGGCCATCATCGCTGATTGCGATTTGAACCGTTACGGACCAGTCGTCTGCGGACCCAGATGTGAGCGACGTTACACTTGCCAGCGAAACCCATTGGGACATTGCCGCGGACGCCGAAAAGGCAAATGCTTCGACAGTCAACGTCACTTGCACGGGATAAACAGCGCCCAGATCAATAGCACCGTTTTGCTCCCATGTTCCGTATGGCACATATTCGCCATCAACAGTCGACAAAACCAGATCCCCGTCTCCGTTGACCTCGGTTCCGTCCAAAGTACCGGTCCAAGGACCCTCGAATGTGGACGTCGCCACCACATTGGAAGCCGTAATAGCGTCAGGGAGCAAAACGTAAGAGGCCGCGGCGTTCGAATAGCGCCCGCTGTAATCGACCCAGCGGGCAAAATACGTTCCGGGGCGCGCAGGGACTGTAAGAGAGTTGGTCGATGCCGGGATACGGTCTACTATGGACGATGCGCCCCAAGACGGGTCCTCACTGGAGGAAAACCTGACTTCCATGTGTGAGAGGTCTTTGGCTGTGCTTCTATCCCACCCTATTATGGCTTGCTGGTCGGCGGGAACGACAGAGAAATTGGTGACGCCAGGCGGTGGGGCGTCGGTCGATATCGACGTGATGGCACCGGCATTGACCCATTGCGAACTTTTGCCGGTCGTCACGTCAACGACCCGGACTTGTACCGAATAGACCACACGTCGCTCCAACACGTCCGTGTAGACCGCGCGGGCTGGGGCCGTGTAACCGCCATCCTGCCAAGTCACGGCATCCTGTCGCCGCCAGCGCAGTTGCACTCGATCGGATTCGACCACATCGGGATAATCGAGGCTGACACCAATGCGGGGCTGTAGCGTCGTAGGCGTGATCAGGACGGCCGCAGAGCGACCGCTGAATGCAGCCACGACCCGCGGCGCTGGCGGGCGACCATAACGGCGGGTCGCGCGACCCACGACTGGCACATAATCTGGGATCGTGCCCGTGTCCGCGCTCAGGACCGCCGGTGCCGCCGGGACCAGCACGAGTTCGGCCGTCTGGTTCGCATCGCGCGGGATGATGTCGTAGATCAGGCAATCGAGCGACTCTTCTTCGGTCTCTTCGATCGTCAGGAGGTCGCCCGCCTTGATCGCGGAGAATGCCGGCGGCGCCGAATAGACGCGCCATTCCCCGCCCGCCATCAATTCCGCCGTCGTGACGACCAGTTCGGCATGACCTTCCCCGGGTTGCTGCACCCTCACGGTCCAGCGATATTGGCCCGGCGTGTCCACCATTTGATCGTCCAGCGTGAGGGCAGTATAGCCGACCTCCTGCGTGATCGACTTCACACGGCCCTGCCCGAGGCCAATGATTGGCACGTCATGGATCAGGCGCACCTTATCGCACCGCTCGAACGCCATATGCTCCCAATCCATCGAGACCGAGAACCGCTCGCGGCGGAGCTTGGCCTGTGCGAGGTGGTAGCGCGCGAGCCGGTACACGTTGCCGAGCGTGGCATCTTGCTCATCCCGCACGATGACGCCGGGAAGTCGTAGCGTCTCGAACTCGGTCGCGTTTCCGGCATTGTAGCCGTCCGCGTAAATGATCACCTCGTCCTCGGTGGCCACGAACTCCGACCAGAAGATGACGCGGAAGCCGTGGATCGGCTTGGGAATTGTGATCTCGCCGGAGAAGCCCCATGAGTTGCGCGGCGTGATGAGGCCCTTGATCGGGCCAGCCGCCTGGTCGGGGATGAGGCCATGCTTGAAGTCGAAGAAGCTCAAGGTCGCGCGCCCCGTCGCGGCGATCGTGCGCGCGGCCTCCCTGATCTGCTGGTCGCGGTCGAGGATCAGGTCGCATGTCCAATGCGGTTCCGCTGCCGCATAGGCTAGCAACCCATCCAGATCGATCCCCGACCGAGGAACTGGATCAGGGCAGCAAATGTCATGGATCAGCGTCAGGAACGCCCAGGCTGGGTGCGATGACGTTGTGCGGTAGGTATCGGTCCCGTCCCACGCCAACGCAAGCCGGTTGACCACGAGATTTACATCGTCAAGCTGGCCGGAAAGCTGATCCGTCGATTTGAGCCGGATCGACATTTCCGCGACTTCGGGATGGTTCTTCAAAGCCTCCCCTGAATACGAGCGGATTGCCGACAAAGTGAATGCATCGGTGTCTCCCTGCCCGTTATCTTTCGAGGACAAGCGCCGCACCCGGATTTCATATTGCGCCTTTTCCGGGAACAGAATTGTCTGGGTGACGCGAAAGCCGTCTTGCTCACGACGCCGCAACAGGAACTTGCCGTTAAGATTCCCTGTGCCCAGCATTCCGCGCGTGCTTTCCCGGACGCGCCCAAAATCGTCTATATCCTCGGAGGAAACTTCGGAAGGATCGCGCCCGTATTGGCCACCGTTGACCGTTGGGATGACTTCGTTCCAGCCGTTTTCCCCTACCTTCCGCCAATACAAGCGGAACTCGACCTCCTGCCGATTAATGTCCCCGTCGTCGTCATCCACATCAAATAGCCCGCGGGGCCAATCGATGTCGATCTGGGCCAAGCCGGTGTTCACCCGGGTGCGCCGAACCGCCTCTTCGTCTCTATCCCGGAACTCGTCTCCGAAAGAATCGGTCGTAATGTCCGTACGGTAAAGCGGAAGAGCGGAATCGGCAGGGTAGAAGTTGAACCCACCGTTATCTCCCCCGGACGGCAGGTCCGACAGATTGGCATCCACGCCGCGGAAGTCTACGCTCCAACCTTCAAACTCGGTGATCGGGGTTTCGCCAATCTGAATTTCGGACACCGCCACCGGGCCATAGCCGAGGCAAAACAGCCCCACGAAATAGATGTCGTCGCCAACCGTTTCGGTATAGCCAGTGGCCGAAAGAGGCGGCGATACCCGGCGGCGTCCGAAAATCTGGGGCACGATCTCGAAAGGCGTAGCGCGGTTGCCCGACCCGGTGATCGCGCGCAGGGCTTCCGGAGTGTCGCCTTGCTCAGGGGTGGGAATCAACGCGGACAGAAGCAGCGAGCCGACCACGGTCACGGCCGCGGAGACGAGAGCGGTGCCCACCGCGCCCAGGCCCAACAATGTTCCGCCGATCCACGTGCCTGCCGTAGGCAGCAGGGCAGCGCCGCCCATTGCGATCAGCGAAATAGGATCGCCTGCCTTGGCATAAGCAATCTCAACCCGCGTCCCGATCTTCGGGCACGTGGTGGCCCACATGGTCATTGGCAGGACGTGCCCCTGCCAGATGCCATCGGAACCCTGACGGGACAGCACAACGAGCGGCAGGCCATAGGCCGGGTCGAGGTTCTGAGCCGCAAGGATTTGCGCGACCGTCTGCCCAACCAGCGCCTGCCCTTCGACGGCAGCCCGGTGCAGCGGCTCGCGCTGCGTCAGGGTATGGATTTGGTCAAGCGCCATAGCGGTAGATTCCCACGATGCTCGGTCTCCATTTCACGCTGTCGAACCGCTCGATCAGGCTGTGGCCGATGGCGCTGCTGGTGTGCAGCATGTCCTTCGCCCCGAGGGCGTAGCCGACATGCAGGCAGCGCCGGGAATGGCGAAACAGGATCAGGTCGCCCTCGACCGCCGTCTCGACATCCGCGAAGCTGGGCCGCATGGTCGCGAACGCCCTGCCCCGTAGCGCCTCGCGCTGGTCGCAGTTGGAGTCGGGAACCTCGTCACCGAACCGCAGACGGCGCAGCGCCAGCCACAGCCCCATGCAGTCGTATTCCGGCCCGCGCCCACCGAGGCGGTAGGGCAGACCGACCCACGTGTCCGACCACATGCCTCAGAACAGGCCCGCGAAATCGGAAGGCGTGAACTTCACCTTGCTGATCGACCGCTCCATGATCGGGGCCAGCACGACCTCTCCGGTGATTTGCGCCGCGGTATAGGGAACCTTGCGTAGGTCCATATCGGGGTACTCGCGCTGAATGCGGTCAGGCTCGGAGCGGAGTACGCTTTTGAGGCGCACAGTGATCGCGTCTTCATTGGCGATCGATCTGATCTTCTGGATGATCGCACGGTCCACGTTTTGCATCGCGAGCCGTATTGTCGGGATGCCGCCCTCCGAGGATCGCTCCGGTAGCACCACATCAAACTGCATCGCCGAGTAGACCGCGCCCTGGTGGTCCACGTCCATATTATCCCGCACCAAGCGAACAGGGGCGTCAAAGCTCGGGTGATCAAGCTCCAAGAGGTCCAGAAACACCTCGCCGGTTTCCTGCGCGTTCATGGCCTGCATCATTGCGGCGGAAAACGTCATGGCAGGATTTCCAATGTCGCTGACACCCGGACTCGGGCGCCGATCAAGCTCTGGGAATAATCGCCCCGGAACCGGAACAGCGCCGGATTGAGAGTGACCGGGTTAAGGGCCTCGAACGGCAAGACCCCGAGGTGAAGGCCGTCACGAAACCAGTCCTCGAAAAATTCGAACTGCCCTCGCGTCAGAGCAGGTATGACACCGCTGTAGGACCTGGGCGCTGCCGTCGTGCGGCGGCGCACCTTGTCAGGCCCGACATCCATCTCCGACCGGAGAACAGCGCGTTGCGGACCCGACGCTCGGATGTCCCCGTGAGACGTGAAAAACGGCAATTCGGAAGGCCAGTAGATCATCCATCAGACCCCTTGCGGAAGAGGCTTGTTGCCGAAACGCTGGCTCATTTGCTGGTCGAAGCCACCACGGGAGAACTCTTCCTTCACCATCTTGCGCAGCATGACATCGACTCTCGCGCCGCCCTCGCTAACGCGAGTTTCTGTCGGGCCGTCAACGGCGTTCTCGTGAACGTGGATCTCCGGGGCGACCCGCACGTTCGTTGCCTGAGCCGCTTTCGGATCAGGCATGTCCATAGTGACCGGGATCGATCGCCCATCAGGCAACGGAACATAGGCTTCCGGCTTCGACCCTTCGCCGAAGATGGAAAGCTGTGGGCTATTCGCAATGCCGCCCTTCGCATACTTCCGAAGAGGCATCGGCCCCGAGCTTGTCATGACATTGCCATTGGCGCTTAGCGTGACCGGCACAGGCGCTGTGGTGGGGGTGGCCCCACCGATCCCCGCGAACATCTGGTTCATCAGCGGCTGAATTGCCGCGTTCAGCGCCATCTTGAGAAGCGTCTGAGCGAGGCTTTTTAGCACGTCGTCAAAGCTCTCGCCGTTGATGATCGCGTCAGCGATACCGTTTGAGAGCTGATCCGTGGCCGTCTTTGCCATGTCTTGCGCCAAGGTCGTTTCCTTGGCCGCCTTCGCCGCCTTCTTGTCCGCCTCTGCCTGCAACTCCTTCTGACGGACAAGCTCGCCAACTAGCTTGGCCTCTTCTTCCAGAACCTGCCGATAGGTTCGGCCCGACTCCGCCATTTCGGCGTCGAGGTCGATCCCGCGCTGCTTGGCGTCATTCAGCAGATCGAACTTCGCAAGTGCCTCCGCGCGCTCGGCGCTGGTTGCTGAGATCAGACTGCTTTCCAGCTCCTGACGCTCGGCAGATTCCATCAGGCTAATGTTGTACTTCTCGCGAGCCTCACGCTCACGCTCAAGTTCCGCAGCCCGCTTTTTGGCTGCGGCTTCCCGCTCTTGCTCTGCTTCCTTCGCGGCGGCTTCCTCTGCCTTTCCTGTCTCAATCACGGGGTCAGATGCGCCGCCGAATGCTGATGCTTCTTCAAGACGCCGGCCCCGGTTGATCCCGCCATTGTGCGTTCCGAGGCGTGCGATCTCATCGGCCACAGTGTTCATGCGACCGGACTGAAGGCCGGCAAGCACGCCGCCAAGGTCGCCCCCGGCGCGAAGCTCGCCTGCCCCGTAGTTGTGAAGCAGAGAGGCCAAAGACCCCTTCTGTGGCCCGGACAGCGCGTCAAATCGGTCCTGACCAATCTCACGGATGATGGCGTCGAAGTAGGTCTGAATACGGCGGCGAAGATCGGCTTCGGCCTCGGCAATCGAGACCCGCATCCCCTGCGTGATCGTCGTTACCGCGCCCGTGGCCGGGTCTGTCTTGGTGTCGGAGCCGTAGCCTGCGCGGTAATGGTTTACGTCCCAGTACGGCGTCTCCCGGAACCCTTCCTTGTCGCGGATCAACTCGGACGCAGCCTGCATCCCATCCGAACGCGACATCCAGGCGCCGCGCGACCGGCTTTGCTGGTAGGTGCCGTACACGTCGATGGCGCGGGCTTCAGCGCTTGCGTCGGTGAAGCTCTGGCCCAATTCATCGGCTACGCCGACTGCCTCACGCAGTTGGGCAATGAGTGCCTGCATGGATTGGCTGTCCAGGTCCTGCGCGTTTTCAATGGCGTCAAGAAGCTTCTCAATCGTTTCCTGCACGGCCTCACGCGTGGCCTGGTCGCCGTCAAACTCCACACGGCCAAAGGTTTCGATCAGGCGCCGACCCTCCGCCTCCAACCGCTCGGCTTCTTCGCGGGCCTCACCACCGGCCGCGCGCAGGTCTTCGTAGCTTTCCTCGGCCTCAGCAAGGGCGGCGCTGAACTTCTGGACCCGCGCGGCATCACCTTCGGACACGGCCAACGCGAGGCCGTCTCGAAGTTCGGCAATCTGCCGCTCAACCTCATACAAGCTCTCGATTGTGCGGAGATAGGACGATGCGGCCTTGTCCGCAGCAGCAAAGGCGACTTTCGCTTGGGCGCCAGCACTACCGGCAACCTTCGCGGCTTCCGAGTATGCATCCCCGAACTGCTCTGCCGCAGCATCCGCCGACCCCGCCAGACGGTCCATGAGCGCGATCAGGTCAGTCATGGCCTTGGCGATCTGTTCGGGCTCTTTCGCCCGCTCTACAGTATCAAGCGCGGCGGCAAGTTCTTCTGCCGCCGCACGGCTCAGGCCGGTCTGCGCCATGAACTTGTCCAGTTCCGGTGTAACAATGGCGCCGCCTCGGTTCCTCACCGCGCCGGTAAGCTCAAGTTGAACCCGTGAAAGATTCCCGAACTGGTTAGCAACGCTCGACGCCGCACCCCGAAGCTGGTTTTCGGCTTGTCGCTTCGACAGAAGCTCTTGCACCTCAGCTACTCGCAACATCTCGTTTGCGAGGTTCCCGAACATCCCTCGCAGCTCGTCCAGCGGCGTACGAGCCTTCTCGGCCGCATCGACATACGCGTCTGTCGCCTTCGTCAGCGCATCGGTGTCGTCGGCTGCATCCTCGGCCTCATCGCCCAGCTTCAGGAAAGACGCTGCTAAGGGGAGGCCCACGGCGAGCGCCGCACCAGCAATGGCACCGTAAGCGCCGAAAATCCCCAACATCTGACTGCCTTGTTGCGTGAAGGCTGTAACGGCACTGGTGCCGGACCCGACTTGAACCGCGAAGTCTTGCACCTGGAAGCCTGCCTGCTGGAACATCGAACGGTTGCGGCTCAGTACGCCAGCCAACCGCCCGTTCGCGGCTGAGTTGGCGTTGATCGCCTGTGTCGCCCGGCCCGCTGCGGCCTGCGCGTCTGCGTACTCAGCCTCGACGTTGTCGAGTGCTTTCTGATATCGATCAGCGTCAATTTTTCCCTTTTCCAAAGCCCTGCTGAGCGTCCGCTGGTCACGCTCGTAGCGCTGCGTTGCCTTCGCGAGCGGGTCGAACCGGCGTTCGAGGGCACCGATCTGACGTTCGAGGCTCTTGGCGCTTTTCTCGGCACGCTCGGCCTCAAGTTCCAAGATAATCCGCAGGCGCTCAGTATCGCTTTCATCGGCCATCGACGTTACCTTTCAACGAAAAGGAGATTCTTTATGCGGATCAATCTTCGAGCACTCGTCACACTCGTGATCTTCACCGGCTCTGTTCCGGCCAGTGCCGATTTGCTTCAATTCTCTATGGACGACGAGATATCGGGAGAATCCGACCACTTCGTGATCGTGAAGGCTGAAGACTGGGATCACATCTCTTGGGAGAACGAGCTTGTCTTCGCGTGCTACCGGAGCGGCGATGTCAGTGTTCGCTGGCACCACGGCGGCACCCATTCTGGGTGGTATGACGAACCACACGAGGCCATCACGGCGAAATTCGACACCGATGAGCCGGTGGACATGACACTCCGAAGCCTCGCGCACCCTCCGTTCATCGACAGGATGAGGTCGGCTTCCGTCCTTATTGCTCGCCCTCCGAGCGGCGGTTCCACGTCGCGGTTCCGGCTTAACGGCACGAGCAAGGCGTTTTCGATCTTCAAAACACAGTGCGGCGTCTGATATGAGGGCACCGCAGCGAAGCTAGAGTGAGCGACCCCCGAAGGGATCGCCCGGTTGCAGGGTATGGCCATCATGGCCACACCTTTCGGGCGTGGCGGCGATCAGGTAACCTGCTTTGCTACGCCCGGCACCAGCCGAGCCAGCCGGTCTAAGCCCTTTGCCGTAATTCGCACTTGTTCGGTGATCTTCTCAGTGCCGTCCGCGCGCAGGACGGTGGTGGACTTGTGTTCGAGGTATCCGGTGTTCGTTTTGGACTGGTAGCCCAGCCATGATCCACCGCCAGGGCGCTTGTAGGTCCAGCCGTTCGTGCTGAGCCACGTGAACAGGTCTTTTGGACGGACGCCGAGGTTCTTCGCCGCCTCCGTCACGCTGAGCGACCCATCAGCTTTCACCAGCCGCTCGTGGGCCTCCACGTCGATGCGCATGGCCTCGATCTGCTTGTATTGGTCCGCCGCCAGTTGCAGCGCCTCGCCGAATGACTTCGGGACGTTGAAGCCGCCGTTGGCCTTCTGGTCCTCCAATTCGATCCACCGATCGATGATCCGCTTGCGCAGCTTCACGTTGTAACCGGCGACCAGCGTCAGGGTCAGGTCCTTTGGCAAATTGATGCACGGCCGTTCTTCGCCGTTGCCTCCGGTATACACGCCCCCAAACTTGGGGGCGTCTTCTTCCAGCTCTTCCAGCATCTTCCGCGCGTCCCGCATCACGTGGTCGTGCCGCTTTTCGCAAAGCTCTGCGATCTCGCGGCTACTCATAGTCAGCGGTTCGCTGCCAATCCCGTGAAAGATGTTGCCTTCGCCGCTAGTCGCGGCCAGTTGTGTTCCAGTCATCTTCGGCTCCTTGATCAGCCGTTGGTGGTCTGGTCGCCTGCCAAGCGACCGGTGGAACGTGGCGGCGGGGTCCCGGCCAAGGAAACACCCGCCTGCCACGTGATCAGACGCCAGCAAGGGCGCCCGAATTCAGTGCCTCAATCATCCTCCGAAACATCTGCGCGTCGAGGCCAACGTCCATTCCGCCGACATAGTCGGTGCCGCACAGTTCCTCTTCGAGAGCGAACTCCAGTTGCGCCGCTACCCCAGCGACAGAAATCGGCTTGGTGGTGAGAACCCGGTGCTCAGCGTCATGCATCCGGCGTTCGTTCATCTTGTCCTGCTCGTCACCTTCCAGAACGCTGGGATAGGCCTCGAATGCTGCCCTGGCTGCGCGATGTTCGGCTATAGCAGCCACCACAGGATCCATGCTGCGCGAATTGACCTTCGCCATCACTGCAGCGGGGGCAAGGACCATCGCGCCAGCCAGGAAACCGCGGCGCTTGATTTCTGTCGTGTTTGTGTGCATCTTTCTATCAGACCTTCTTTGATCAGTGGGTTCGTTCAAAGGCCGCTGGGTGTGTGGAAGCCCCAGCGGCCTTACTTTTGTGCGGTGGCGTCCAAATGCACGCCCTTGATCCGCATCGCCGTCTCGATGGCCGATAATACTTCGGCGTTCATCGAGCGGTGCGCCTTCTTCGCCTCATCCTTGATCGTGTCGCGCCAGCCGTTCGGCAAGCGAAGCATGTATTTGTCAGCGTTTCTGTGCATTTAACTCTCCTTATACCCAGTGGGCACGTGATTTATGCCCACTGGGTAGGCATTGTGTCAACAGAAAATGTATGTCCAGTGGGCAACATGTCCGAAAACAGCCAACATCAGTGGAAAGACCGATATATGCTTCGCCTTCCGGACGGGATGCGGGACAGGATTAAGCGTGCGGCGGCAGAGAACAGCCGATCCATGAACGCGGAGATCGTTGCCACATTGGAAAATGCTTACCCTGACAACGCTTACCGATCGGCCGTCAAAGACGCGTTTGTCAGCGTTTTAACCGCGCCGGCCCAATCAAGAGAATCAGTCGCCTCTTCTCTGAGCAAAATCGTCCGCGCCAGCTGGGACGAAAGCTTTGTTTACGATTTCGAGGAAGGCATGAAAGCTGCACTTTCTATCGCTAGTATGTGGGAGAAAGAGCAGGGTAGGCCGATGACGGAAGCCCAAATTCAGAGCTGCATCGAAGACGTGGATCGCCTCTTAGCCGAATATGGAGTGTTCGCTCCTCCTCCCCTAGACGACCAATCCTAAGCATACCGCCGCTTCAGATCGCGGTATTCTTCGGCCGTCATCGGCTCGGGTGTGTCGTCACCCCCGCCTTGCGCTTCGTTCCAGCCCTCGACCCAGAGGATCATTTTGCGCGGCGTCATCGCCAGAACCTCGGCAGGCTTCAGGCCGGTTTTGGCGAGGTCGCGGATGCGTCCGGGGACGTTCCAGCGGCGTTTTTCTTCGGAGCGGTCCGCCGCCCACCAGCTCCGCTGCGCTTTTTTGGCGTCTTGTCGTCCTTCGGCGGCAGGAAGGCCGCTGTCACAAGGGAGGTCGCGATCCCGCGCAACGCGACGTTCTGATCCGGCCCGACGTTGCGCATCAGCGCATCAACCGCCGTTTCGGTCATGCCCGCGCCCATCAAGCCAAGGGCCACAAGATCGCGCACATGACGCGCTTGAGGCTGACCACCGCGACCGTAAAGCTGGTCCAACACCTCGAAGATACCGAGCGGCGCGTAGTGTTCCTCGAACCGCTCGATCTCGGCATTCCGCAGAACGAGCGATCGGCGGGCACCGTCTATGTCTGCGACGATGCCCCCGGTCGGAGCGGTTACGCTCGTGATCGGCATTACGGGGTTTCAGCCGTGAAGGTGATGGCGCCCGTCGATTGCAGCTCGACAGTTTGCGTGATCGCGCCCTCAAGCTCGCCGCCGAGGCCGACCGTGCCGACCGCGAAGTCGCCGGTGAAGTCGCCGAGGCCGGGAATGGTGATCTGCAAATCAAGGGTAGTCCCGTCGTTCTTCGCGTCGATCAGTGCCTGGAACTGCGTTTTGCTCTCGAAGTAGCCATTGCCCGACACGTCCATCGACTGAATGCCGGCGATGGTCTCGCGCCAGACGGTGCCGCCGGGGTCCGCCGTGTTGATCGACGTGATGTCCACGAGGTTCCCGTTCAGCGAGATATTGCGGGTCGTCAGCCCTGCCAGCGGCTCGAATTCCGTGGCGCTCGCAGGCTTGTATTTGACGAGTAGCGCCCGAGCGTTCTGTTTGGGCATGGTGCCCTCCTGTCATGTGATGATTGACCGTGCCCAGTGGTCCGAGGGATGGGCGGCACCGCAGCCAACGCGGAGAAAGCGAGGGCGCGGGATAGGGTCGAACGCTACGGCTTCGGAACGGGCCGGACGCCGTAACGGGTTTTCATCTGTTCATCGAACTCACGGCTCCTGAAGACAGCCGAAATAGCCTCATGGATATCATCCGAGCTGCATTTCTTCCTGCTAGAGCTGCGTGTCTCAAACTCATGACTCCCGGTGCCGCCGGGAAGCGCCTCATAAAAGCGCACCACAGTCATGTGGTAGCCGGCATCGGTCAGCAGCTTCTCGACAGCGAGCGCAGCTTCCTTCGGCGTCATGGTCATGCTTCCACCTCATGTATCGCGACGAACCAACCGACAGGAGCGCCTAACTTCATCAGCACATAGGACAGGAGCACGCCCGCCGAGCCTTGGCGCAGAAGCCACCGCTTGCGAACGCCCAGAGTGATGCGAGCTTTTGCCATGTGGTGCCCTTTCTCAGCCGCTTATCAGCGCCTCGAAGGCGACAATCGCGGAATAGGTTTCGCCGTCGCTGTTGCGCTCGACGGTGGTGGTGATCCAGTGGTTCTGGACAACGGCCAGATCGGCCGAAGCGATGGCGTCCTCGCGCTCGTTCAGCGCCTCAGCGACAGCGCCTCCGATGCGGGTGGCTTCCACTCGACCAGAAGTTACCGGGCGGCTGTGAACCTCGACGGAATAGGTCAGGATCGCGGCTCGGGATGCCTGCGCGCGCACGGGGCGCGGGACGATGCCCCCGATGCGGATGTAAGGCGTTGTGGCGCCCGTGGGGGGCTGGTCGTAAACCCGGCCGCCCACCAGTGCCGACACATCAGCATCGGCCTTCAGGGCGGCGACGAGCGCCTTCTGTAGCTCCAGCGCGTAATCAGCCATCGCTCAGAAGCCCCTTCACGGCCTTGCGGTAGCGCGCCATGCGCTTGCTCCGGGTGTTCTGAATCGCGGGGTTGGCGAAGGGCGTTCCGACGCGAATACCACGGTTCTCGCCCGCCTTCGTGGTTCGCGGCTTCGTGTCGCCTTCAAGAATGCGCGCCATCGGGCCGAAATCGACCATGTAGGACGTGCCTTCCCATGGCCGACCCGTGATGCTCGACCGCGCTCTGCCCGTGTCACCCTCGGGAACCAGCACCTTCGCCAGCGCCACGATCTCTTCACCGCTCTCGCGGTTGACCGCCTCGAACGTCCGCTCTGCCTTTGGCCCCAAATTCCGCAGCTTGGCGCGCACCCCGTCGAAGCCGGTTTTCTTTACGCCCATGTTCAGCCCCTCAGTGCGACCAGAACGTCGATCCACTGCCGACCATCATCCAGCGCGGCAACCGACTTCACATCCCAAGCATCGCTGCGGGCTTCGGCTTGGTGCCCGGTGTTGATCCGGCGCGTGTCAGACGAGGCCCGAACCCGGATCGTCGCCGTGCGCTGATCCTCCAACCGCCCGGCCTCCAGCTTTTCCTTGCCCGGCGTCTCGCGCACGTTGGCCCAAACGGTCAGGTCACCAGCCGCCGCGGGTATCTCGTTCCCGTATTCGTCATACTCGGTTGGCCCTGTGGCGGGCATGACGCCAAGAAACGTCACGCGGTCGCGCAGCTTCCCCGGCCTCAAATCGACCTCCACCGCAGCGGGCCAATCAGCACGTCCACACCCCACGGGATCGACGCGGCCTGACGTTCTTCTGTCGTCGCGGCGCGGTGCGCGTCCCAATGGGTCACCAGCATGACGATCGCGAGCTTGATGCGCCGATCCACGCCGGACGGGCCGTCAGCGCCAGCGGTCCATGTGACCGAGATCGGATAGGTGGCGTCGTCGTAGAGGGCGGGGGCTGTGAAAGCCTTCCGGCGGCGCACGACCGGGCCGCAATGCTCTTCCGTCGTCTCGAACCACTCGGCCGGCGCTATCTGCGTCACGCCATCGGCGTCCTGGTACGTCACATCCACCTCCCGCACGTCGGGCATGGGCAGAGTCAGTTCCGTGAACCATCGGGCGACGGGAACCCGCCACGTCTGCGCCATGATGGCACGGCCCAGCAGCCCGCCATAGCCGTCCAGCAAATCGATCGCGGACGAGATCATGCCGTCGAGCAGAACGTCGTCGTCGGCGTAGTCGATCCGCGCCTGTGCCCGCACTTCGTCAATCGTGACGGGCAGGTCAACGGGCGGGGTGACGCGGATCGGTTTCATTTACTTGGCCGCCTTGTTCTCAGGCCTGCTCGCCTTCTTGTCCTCGGGTGCCGACGACTTGGACTTCACCTCTTCGGCAATGCCGGCGGCGACCCGCTGCTCGGCGGTGGTCTTGTTGTCTTCGTACTCGTCACCGGGCGCATAGATGTTTCCATCAGTCGCCTTGTGCCGCTTCAGGGTTCGGATTTTCATGGTTCGTCTCCCGTGAGAGTGGCCCTCCCCCAAGTCAGGGAAGGGCCGTTAGGATCAGGCCGTGACGGTGAACGAGCCGTGCACGAAGGCATCGGGGCGATAGATGGAAAGCGCGATGCGCTCTTCCGCCCGGATGGTGATCATGTTTTTCACGAAGTTGTCCCGATCCTCGGTCGAGATCACGACGTTGCCCTGCTCACGGTCCCAGATGCGGGCGCCGGTCGAGAAACCGCCGACCAGGAACTCGCCGGCCGGGATCGACCAGTTCTCGATGACCCGAAGGCCCCAGAGACGCGGCGTGGTGCCCGATGCGAACGCCGAGAAGAGGTAGGCGTTGTCGCCGTCCTTCATCAGTTCGATCTTCGCCCAATCTTCCGGGTTCAGAACGATGGCATCGGCGGGGTAGTACTTCTTCGCCGCAGCCAGCTTGGCCCAGCGAATCACATCCACCGAAGTCGCGCCCGTGCCGGCGGGAATGCCGTTTGTGGCTGCCGACTGATCGAAGGTGGTGGCGTTCGGCAGAAGCCCGGTGAGGTTCTGGCCGAGGCCGTCGCCGAGAAGGATCTGATCATCTTCCTCTTCGGCTAAGCCGCGGCGCATCTCCTGATCCAGAATGGTTTGGAACGCGGGGCTGTCGTCCATGAGCTGCTTGGACTGCTGCACCCAATGGGCGATCGTGCGGATGTTCACGGTCGCCAGCGTCGGCACAGTGATGGCGCTTTCGGGCTTCGGCGCACCTTCTGCGACCGGCGCCGCCGCCATGTCGCCACGGGTCCACTGCGGGAACTCGATGGCGTTGGAATTGGTCCGGCCGACCGGGATCAGGTCACGCATCTGGAGCGGCTTGCGCGGCTCGATGACCATCGGAGCCTGTTCCTTCGGCACGCCCCAATAGGTGGTGCTGTTCGGAACCGTCACGTCAGCAGTCAGGATGGCTTTCTGCGCGAGGCTCATCCGGCCGCCGCCCTGCTCGATGAACGACTTGTATTCGTCGCTTTCTAGGATCTTCTGGCCGAACGACTTGCGTTCGGGCTCACCGGCACCGCCAGGGCGGGACATCTTCTTGTCCATCTCGTCGGCCAGCTTCGCGAGACTCTTGACCTCTTCCGAAACACCTTCGAGGCGGCCGGTAATGTCGGTCAGGTCTTCCTTGTTCGCGGCCTTTGTCTTCATCTCGGCGATGATCTGAGCCTGATCCTCGGATTTCTTGTTCAGCGCCTCGTAGTGAGACTTGAACTCAGCCGAAACGGCGTCGGCGAGGTCTTTTGGGTCAACGTGCTGGGTCATTCCTGGACTCCCTTTACTGCACGGATTTCGTGGAGAATGCTTTTCAGCATCAGGTGAGCCGCAGTCTCTTCGCCAGCGTCACGCTTGGCCTGGAGTGCGGGTATGCCGTCGCGCATGAGCGCAATGGCGGCAGAGCGCGAAAGCTGGCGAGCGTCCCGCTTCGTCAGTGTCCGCTCCTGGCCCCTGTCCGACATGGACAGGAATTCTTCTATGCCGACAGACGACTTCACATCGTCAATCTGTGCGGCTTCAAGCATCGGGAAGGTCACAGCGGACACCTCCCAAAGATCAAGCTCCTTGAGCTTCCGAATTCCGGTTGTCTCGTTCGTTTCGGCGTCGATTGCTCGATAGCCGATGGAGAGTCCAGAGATGACGCCATCCATCGCCAGAGCGTGAATTTCCTGCGCCTTCGTGGACTTCATCGTGAATCGGCCGGTCAGCTTCAGGCCGCGCTCATCCTCGGTGATTTCCGTCCACTTGCCGATCGGGAAACTGTCAATGTGGTTCCAAAGCATCGGGATGGGCTTACCGCCCCGCGCTGCCAAGCTCTTCTTGAACGCACCGGGCATCACGACATCATTGCCGCCGTCCACGATGCCGAACACGCTGCCGTAGCCGGTAATCATGCCCTCTTCGCCCACGTCCTGAACGTCGAAGCTGACTCGCTTGTGCTCAATCGTCATTCTGTGCCTCCGGAGGCTGCATCTGGGTGTTGAGCGGGATCGGCAGGGCATCGCCCTCATCCACTGGGTTAAGGTTCTCTAGCGCCCGCACCTCGTTTTGCGTCATCCATGCCGGCGACCCGCCTGCGCCTAGCGCCTTAGTGTAGAAATCGGCCCGATCGGCCGACGCGCCGCGCAACAGGCCCTCGCGGCTGAACCGCGGGTAAAGCGCCTCGTTGTCGCCGTCGTACCCGATGACGCTTTTCTTGAGCTCCTGCTCAACCCGGTCCATCCAAGGGTCGAGCGTGTGCACAACGTGCGCGATGAAGAACTGCTCGACGCTGGCGTAGGTTGGCTTGTCCGCCTGCATCAGCATTTGCGGGAAGATCACCATGAAGCGGGCGACTTCCTCGATAATGAACCGCATCGTCTCGATCGTCTGGGAATCGACCGCCGACATCTGCATTTCGGTGAAGCTGAACCCCTTTGGAAGCAGCGCAATGCCGCCCTCCCCGTTCTGGCCGAACCGCTTTTGCCACTCTGCCTTGACCTTCTCGGACGCTTCCGGCCCCAAAGCCTCTTCCGAGGTCAGGATGCCCGACGGCCGGGCACCCTTGCCGAAGAGATCGGCCTGAGAATCCCGCAGCGCGACGTTCAATCCGATGGCTTCGCGGGCCAATTCCAGCGCCGGAAGACCCGAATAGCCGGACCATGAAGGGCCGTGAACGTGCAAAATCTGGTCGAGACCGAACACCGCGCGGGTGCTTCCGCTCCCGAACTCGTATTTCAGCTCTTTCTTGTCGTCATCCCAGACCGGACCAATGCTGTCCGGCGCGATCGGCAGCAGTTCCCGCACCGATCCGTCCCGGCGCCGGTTGATGAACGCATACCCGTCACCACCGATGACAGCGTGCAGGATCAGCGTCTCGCGGAAGCTGAACGAGGTCTGAAAGTCGTTCGGTTGCTCGGCCAAGAGCCGATAGATGGACGCATCACGGGCTGGCTCTCGCGTCTTGCGGCTAGTGCCGTCCGTCTCGCGGAACACCTTGAGCGGAACCTGTGCCAGACCCTGCGAGATGACCCGTGCACCGCACAAGATGGCGGATGTCTGGAGCGCAGTGCCCCGATCCACCTTCTTGCCCGCCCGTGAGCTGCCGAGCCCGAGAAAGATCGGCTCGCGGATGAAGTTGTCGCCATGAGACGATCCCTCACCCCGTCGAGGCCAGGACCATCCCCCGATGGAGAATGTTACCATTTGATCCCCTACAGGACTATGAGGTCGCCGGTTTCGAGATATGACGGCTCAGAAGTTGGTGCCGTAGCAGTCGCTGCCCCGACGGCCATCGCGAGCGCAACGGCCATGTCGATCCGGCCCGTGGCTTTCGCCTTGGTGAAGCGCCGCTGCCCGTCCTGGCCTTCGTTGAAGGTCGCCGATGCCACCGCCGAGCGCAGAGCCTTGTTCACGTGAACTCTGATCCGGCCTTCGAGGATGAGCGTTTCGAGATCGTCCACCGATCCCGGCATCCAAAGCTCGACCTCCCCGCCCCCGAAAACCTCGGACTTGCGGCGGATGAAGTTCTGCGGGTGGTCGGCGATCGGCAGTTGCGCGCCCAAAGCGTCCAGTTCTTCCTCGAAGCTCGCGATCAGGTAGTTGTCATACGCGGCCAGCCGCAGGTCGAACCTTTCGCTGTCTTCGTACAGGTCACGTGCCACATAGGAGAGCCGCACCTTCTTGCCCGGCGTGGCCGTCAGGAAACCCTCTTCGGACCATGCCGCGTAATCCTGACCCGGCAGAAGCCCGTCCCGCTCGCCGCGCGCCCGCATCGTGTCCTCCGGCGTGTAGCCGTGGACGAATGCCGCGAAGGTCGGCAGGCCGTCGTCCGTCTCGCCATCCTCGAAAACCAGCGCCTTCGCCGTGAGGTCAGTGGTGACGGACAGGTCTAGGCCCGCATAGCAAGCCCGGCCAGTGAATTGCTCCATGTCGAGGGCGTCATCCTCGCAGGCTTCCCATGCTGTGCGGCTGATCCATGCCGTTTCGGCGTCGGTCCATTGGCAGAAGTGCAATCGCCGGACCCCATTGGCCTTGGCCGGGATGTCGCGCGCCTGCTTGACCACGCCCGCCAGATATTCCTCTGTGATCGTCACGCCGAGAAGCGGGTTCGCCTTCTCCCAGCAGCTTGGATCATCGAACGGCTCGTCGCCTTCGTCCAGGGCGCAGACGTAAGCGAACGTCGTGTCATCCTCGACATCGCCCGATGCCACCAGAACCGCGTGCTTCCGTTCGGCCCAGCAGATCGACTTCCGGTCGCTGCCCGAGTTGGTAATCATCAGAAGCAAGGGCTGCTCGCGGAATTTGAAGCCCCGTTCCAGAATCTCGATGACGCCGCCATCCGGGTGCTCGTGCACCTCGTCGCACAGCGCGAAGTGCGGGCGCGGACCTGAGCCCGTTTTCTTCGTCTCGCGGCTGACCGGCCGAAAGAACGACCCGCTCTTGAGGTGCGCGATGTTGAACTCGCGCCCCGGTCCGCCCGAGAATTTGAGCCGCTTCTCAAGAGCCGGCGCCTTCTGGGCCATGTTCACCGCATCCCGAAACAGGATGGCTGCCTGATCCTTAGTCGCGCCCGCCGAGTAGACCTGCGCCCCGGCCTCGCCGTCCGCTGTCAGGCCATAAAGACCGATTGCCCCGGCCAGAGGCGACTTTCCGTTGCCCTTGCCTTGCTCGATATAGGCTCGCCGAAACCGCCGCTTGCCGTTCCTTTGCCACTTCCACCCGAAGATGGAACCGGCGATGAACTTCTGGCTCGGGTGCAGTTCCAAAGGCGCGCCCTCGAACTGCCCTTCGCTCAGTCTCAGGACGTTGCGGCAATACCCGAAGAACCTCTCCGCGGCCTCGACATCCCAAACCAGCCCCCGTTTCTTGCCTTCCTTCAGATCCCGCAAGTGGCGCGCGCAAGCGTCCCGCACGTGCGGACCTGCAACGACATCGCCCTTGACGACCGCCCGAGCGTATTCGGTGGTCGCGTCAGTTGAGGTATTCGTCCGCTGGATCGTCGCTGTCTTCATCCGGCGCTGCCACCTTCGTTCTGTCCGACGGCGAGCCGCCCATCGAAGACAGGCACATCCGTAACTGCGCCAGAGCGTTCACGCCCATCTCGGGATCGGTCATCAACCGGGCCTTCAGCTTCGCAGCGACCTCGACCAGCGAGCGGTCGGACTTGGCGAGCCAGGGCAGTTCGTCCGCCAGCTCAAGCCATGCCGCCTTCTCGATCGAGGAAAGTCGCTTCGGAGGCGAGCCTAGAGCAGCCACCTTCGGCTTTGATCGGCCCTCGTATCGGCCAGGACTGCGTGCATCTGCGCCCGTGACGCTCGCAACGTCTGCGGGCATCCTCGGTCTCGCCATGCCTCATGCCTCAAATTGTGAATGCGGAAAATTCAGGATGCAGCCGGTTTCCTGCGCCAAGGGTTCCAGCCTTTGGAAGGCCCCCCGTCAGCCCCTGTTCATGGGGTGCTGGGGGTCCGTAGGCCAACCGTCAGGGCCTATCGCCACTGAGTAGCCGCGGTTGTCTTCCTTCTGCCCCGAGCCGTCGTGCCACGCCTTACAGACGGCCTCCAGGTTGTCGGGATCGTAGAACAGTTCGGGGTCGCCCTTGTGTGGCCGCTTGTGGTGGACCACTGCCGAGCGCGGGTTGTTCTTGCCGTTGGTGAGGATCACGCTTGTCTGCTGGCAGGTGAACAGGTCACGGACCAGGACGCTCTCGCGCAGTTGCTTCCATCGCTTGGTGCGGTAGAGCGCGCGATAGGCGGCTGCCTCTTCGGAGCGGTAGTCAGGGCGTCGGGTCATATCGCCCCCAATCGGAACGCCTGTTCTGGGTGGTCAGTCCTTGGCCTTGCGTTTCTTCACGCCGCCACGGTGCAGGGTCTCGATGGTCTTGCCCGCCGCGCTCTCGATGTAGATGTGGTTCAGCCCATCGGGGCGCGTCACGTCTAGGTCTGTGAGTACCCTGTTGCTCGGCTCCTGAATCATCAGGATGCTGCGACCCTCGTTGATGGTAAAGCGCGTGGCCTCATAGCCAGCGGTCTGGCCGTCGGGGCCAATCGTCTTGATGGTAAACATCTGTCTGGTGTCCTGTGATTGGGTGAGTGGGTGCCGACAAGGGAACGGGCGCTCCGCCTCTCGGGTGATGCGCTGCCTTGATGTGCATGTCACCGTGTCCCGAGCCGTGAGGCTGAGAGTGAAACCAGTTACAGCGCATCGCCGGAAAGGGTGGGTGTCAGACATGGGGAAGGCGTTATCGGCGTCGGGTGAAAACGCGCCTACGCTCGCAAGGCTTACAGTGTGGCCGCTCGTATGTCGGATAGCACCGGCTCGGTCTTGCAAGACATAGATCATCTGGTGGCGCGCGTCAATCAGTTGTGCCTTTTCCGATCTTCGACACATCGTCCCGCGACACCTCCCCCTTGAGGGGCATCCCATTGGCAAGGGTGACTGCCCACCAGACTTTGCGGTCAGCGGCTTGCGTGACGTCCACCTCCATCCCCTCGAACGGTCCAGAAACTAGACGCACCCGCTCCCCTGCGTTGACCCGCAACAATTCCTCCCGCGCGGCCGCCAGTTCTTCGGCCTTGGTCGGCAACCCGCGCACGATACGGATGGTATCGGGCGTGAGGATGATCGGCTTGCACCCCGTGCAGAACACGCCCGTGATAATCCGCCTTTCGCGCATGACGTCCCAATTTGGCGCGTAGTGAAACTTGGCATAAACGATCTGCGTCACTTGCGGGAAGGTGCGGGTGATCCGCTGGCCCCGAACGGTGCGCTGGCGATCCTCGGTCGGGACGAACGCCTCGATCCCGTGATGACGTTTCAGGATGCCGGTGGCCGCCAGTTCCTTGCCAGGGGCCACGCGCAACGGGTGCCACACCGGCTTGTCCAGCTTCCGCCCGGTGATGCCGCGCTTGTAGTCGAGGGGCACCGTGTCGCCCACCTTCAGGTCTATGTGCTTCATCTGCCCTGCCCGTCCTTGTGTTGCTTCACGGCGGCGCAGAGTCGCTGCATCTCTCGCTCCGCATCGCCTGACTGCCCGTAGCGTTCGACGGCCTGTTGTGCCGCTTGTGCGAGGTCTGGGGGGTCGCGCCAGTTGTCCATCTGCTCGCGGTCGATCATCCTACTCCCCCTTTCCTGAGAGGGCGGCGCGGGCGGCTCGATAATCCTTCGCCTTGACATAGAGATCGGCAACGGCCTTGATGTGCCCCGCATCGGCGTGGGGGCCAAGGCAGTTGCGTGCAACTTTGTAGGACACGGCAAACGGCTCCAGCGCGCCAATCAGCTTGACGTTCTCGGCCTCTAGGGCTTCGATGCGTTCGGCGGCTTCCGCACGTATCGGCCCGCTTTGCCCCTTGCCCCCCGTAGCGCGCAGTCGCTTCACTAGATCACCCATTGCCTTCCCCTTCCGTCTGGGAGCGGATAGCGGCAATCTGTGCCTCGACCATCGGGTGCAGGGAAAAGCCCGGCATTTTCTGGTATCCAATGACCACAGAGACGAGCGATCGCAATGCCGAGCGTTCTGCCTCCACCGCCTCTGCTATGCGGCGGTCCATGAGGTCGGCGCGGACGTATTCGACCCGTTCGCCGTTTTCCGGTTCGCGCTTCTCTAGGCATCCGGTCACGCCATCGAGCCATCTGATGATCCGCTCCGGCGCTTCTGTCGTGTCGGTCATTGGTCGGGCTCCTGATCGGGAAATTTCAGCGCGTATCGGGTGCGATGCCAAACCCGCTGCTTGGGAAGGCGAACCACCTTGGCAGACCGCAATTCCCGCTCGTACGCAGGTGCACCACACTCAGGGCAGCACGGGAAATCCGATTTCGAGAAGAACGCGGACCCGAAAGCGGGCGTGTCCCACCAACCGCAGCTACAGATTGACCGGATTGCATACCCGCTCATGCCCCTTCCCCTTTCCCCAGCGCCTTGACCTGCGCCCGGTCTGTGTTGCCCATCGCCGCTGATCTTTCGCGCCTCCATGCTTCGACCTTGCGATCAAGAGCCTCCTCCTCCGCTCTGCACTTTGGCGGCAGGTCACTGTAGTCGGAGCCGTCGCCGGGCCACGTCGTTTTGCGGGTCTTGCGGTCCATTTCAGCTTCCGTTAGCGTGTTCAGCCGGTCCACGGCATCACGGTATGGCTTCCCCGGTGCCTCGCTGTGCGGGTGCCCTTCCTCTGAAAGCCCGTGGATTTGCCAGAGAGCGGGCATGTCGATCTTGGCGATCATGGCGTGCGCGCGGAGGGCTTCGTCGTCCTCCACCATAGGCAGGCGGGCGCAGAGGGTGTCGCGCAGGACGCGGCGCTTGGCGGGGGTTAGGGTCATGATTGCGCCTCCCGGTATGCGTCCATGATGCGGTTGTGCAGGCGTTCAGGCCCGACCCCCTCTTGCACGGCCAGCTTGGCGGCGTGCTGGATGGCGAGGTCCATCAATTCGGCGGCTTCGGGGTTGGCTTTGCGGTCCCTTGCAACCCCGTTCCAGATGGTCGAAGTGTCGCGATGGAAGAACGTGCCGATCTGGGCGTTGGTCTTTCCAATGTCGTGGCTCAGACGCCATGCCCTGTTGCGCGCATCGCAGAACTGCCGGACTTGGCTAGGCCCCCGCATCTGCTCCAGCGTCACGCCGGTCTCTGCCGTCACCTGGGCGGCTATTTCGTGCATGGTGGTCATCAGAACGGCACCTCGTCCTGATCGATGTCCGAGTACCCGCCACCCGTGCCGCCGCCGTACCCGCCCCCTGTGGAGCTGGAGCGGTCGTCAGAGGTGCCGCCGGATGATCCGCCGCCTTGCAGTGTCACGTTGTCGGCGCGGACTTGCATGTAGGTTTTGCCCTCGTGCTCGCGCGTCGAGAGCTCGCCAGAGACGACGACCTTCGTGCCCTTGGTGAGATACTGCGCCAGAGCCTCGCCCCGCGCGCCCCACATGGACACGTCGAACCAGAGCGTGCCCTTCTCCTGACCCTTGCGGTCATCAACGGCGACGGGCCAACTCGTGACGTTGCTGTTGCCCGCTTGACGGGTGGAGGCGTCTTTGCCGATGTTCCCGGCGATCACGATGTTCTTCACGCGGCTTCTCCTTCTTCGAGGTCAATTTTTGTGTAAGTCATGCGGTCTTTGTCGAAGGTCGCTTCGCTGCGGCCCTTCTCGATCCCGTAGAGTTGCGCATCACGCACCTTCCACGTCCAAAGCTCCAAGAACGGCGCCCCGGCTTCGGTCTTGCGGTTGTGGATGGTCCAGCCCAGCGACGGCTTGTTGAAGAACGCCGCACTGTCCGCGATGTCGTAACCAAGCGGCGGGCGGGGGTCGCGGGCGTAGTCCATCTTCTTCGGGTGGGCGATCACGCAGATATGGACTTCCAGCTTTTCGGCCCACTGCCTGATCTGCTGAAGCGCGAAGTTGATGTAGTTGGTCATGCTCTCACCCGGCTCGGGCAGGTGTTCCAACTCGTTCCACGGATCCACGATGATCAGCTTGCAGTTTTCCCGCGCCGCTAGGGTATGGATCATGCTCTTGAGCCACCCGAGGGCATGGGTCGTGCCGTCCTCGAATGTCCGGTGAACCACGCGAAACCAATCATCCATGAAGCGCAAAGCCTCATCCCGCTGCGGCCCTGCCAGCCGGTCGAAGGGCAAGCCCATCAGAAGGCGGGACAGGTGGTCGCGCGTCCGGTGGGCGTGGGTCTCGAAAGACAGAAAGCCGACACGCACCCGCTCGTGGCGGGCGACGTTGTAGGCCACCCACGTCGAGAAAGTGGACTTGCCCGCGCCGGGCGTGCCGGTGCCGACGGACATGGCGCCAAGCTCAAACGCCAGCCGATAGTCGATTAGGTCAACGCCACCCTTCAAAACGCGGCGACGCGACATGGGCGGCAGGTCTGAAAACGCGGTGATGAAGCCGCCCGGCGGGTCGATCCGCTTCGCTCGGTTCAGGCAGGCCGCGACCTCGCCCTCCCCAAACGCCATCAAAACGTCATTGGCATCCTTGCAGCCTTCGGACCATTCCGCAAACCGCACATCCTGCGTCGGCAACAGGTTCGCCACGACGCGGGGGAGGCTTTCGCCGGCCGTGTCGTTATCGCCCGCCACGATGATGAACGGTGCTGCGGCAAGGGCATCCTCGGCTGAGACAAGGCACTCGGTCTTGTTGCCCTGTTCCGTCCAACCATCGGGCAGGGACACCGCCCGTTCAAAGCCAGCCTGAATGACGCTCAGACAGTCAATTTCGCCCTCAGTGATGACGATGGGCTGATCCCGATAGTCGCCCATCACGTCGGCGTTGTAGAGGCCGCGCGTCACATCCTTGGTGCTGCGCCACCCTTTTTCCACCGTGCGGAACTTAGCGGCATAGGGCTCGCCGTTGCGGCGATACGGAAACGCCACCGCGCGACCGAGACCGGGATGATCCACCGCCTTCACGCCCATGTGGGTCAAAAGCGCGTCGTCCAGCTTGCGGCTTGTCGTGAGCCATTGGATCGGATCGGTCATAGAACTCACCTCCCGACCATTCGCAGTGCCAGCACATCCACTGCACCCCGTCCGGTTGGAACGTGACGCTCAGGCATAAGTCCTGTTTTTTGCGGCGAAACGGGCTGCATTCGGGACAGGTCGTTCGCTGGTTCCCGTGCTGCCGTCGCACGGTGATCCCGTGTCTGCTCAAAATCTCGGATGGCGTTTGTGAAGGCATGGCGAGGATACCCCTGCGCTTTAGCGGCTGCCGTCTCGGCATCGAACCGGGACAGACCGCCGTCGTATTCCATGATTGCGGCGCGTTCGGTGAAGCGGTCCAAATCCATCAGACCAGCCACTTCCAGGTCTGTGCTTCCGCGTCGGATTGGCTACGGCGAAGCGGCTTCCTGTCATCCAGCGCCTTGCGCACCCAGTTCCGCCACGTGGCCTGCCAGTCGAGTTTTCTGCCCTTGGCGACGGAAATGCTGTGCCAGTAGTCGCGGAACTTGTCAGCCTCCCGCCTGACGGTTGCCGCGTCCATGCCTTCCTTGACCGCCCATTCGCCCCACGCCTTCGGCAATGCCCATTCCTCGGGAAGCCGAGACGCCTTCTTTTCGGAAGAACCTTTAGGTTCTTTCTTTTCTTCTTCTGTATCTGGTTCTGTATGGTTGGACGGTGGAGATTCTAAGCCCTTGTTTTTGTTCGGGCGGGACCGATTTTCGCTCTGCTTTTCTTGGAATGATCTCAGAGTTTCGAGCTCTTTATCTGCGCGAGAGTTGGAGATAACCCCTTCTTTTATCGTCAGCTTCCCCGCCTCGATCAATGCCAAGCGGTACTTGTTCCAGGCGCGAACGGAGCATCCGAGAATGCCGGCGATATATCTGGGGTCGTCGGGAAGCTGGCCGCCGCGCATGTAGATCACGTCGAGGACAAGCCGGTATGCGGCCTTCAGCTCAAACGACATGCCCACTGACCTGCCCCCCTTGGGTCCCTCGTTCATAACGAGAGTCTGCGGGTTTGAGATTGGTAGTCTGGGCGGTCTTTCTGGGCAAGCGCGCCGGGCGCGGAGCCCTCAAATTGCTCAAGCGTCCG
>Ga0114903_1000313_pt1 | contig 31032 bp, 24 predicted proteins | sample MalvirDeepMed_s2_FD_87289 | JGI IMG/M metagenome (GOLD analysis project Ga0114903, IMG submission 87289) | Marine viral communities from the Global Malaspina Expedition - Malaspina viral metaG DeepMed_s2 | ecosystem: Environmental > Aquatic > Marine > Oceanic | place: Mediterranean Sea...
CGATTATCTGCGCCTCGGTGAAACGGCTCTTCCTCATTCGTCTGCTCCTTCGCGGTTGAGCAGACTCTACATCAGACTGAGGGATCTCGAGGGGGGCAGGTCAAGCTCCAGAAGCTCGCGATACCCAGCGATGTCGATCTCGTCGATGCCAGTATAGAAGCCCCTGCCGGCATTGTTCACCAGCACGTCGATGCGACCATATGCGCTGAGAACCGCCCGGAGAGAGCTCTCGATCTGTGCGGAATCGGTGACGTCGCAGGGCACCGCGAGGGCATTCGGCCCGAGCTGACCGGCGAGGTCGCGCAGCCGATCCTCGCGCCGCGCGACCATGGCGACGCGTGCGCCTCGCGCGATGGCGGCTGAGGCTGTCGCCATGCCGATGCCGGACGAGGCACCAGTGACGAGGATGACGGATTTCTCGATGTCCATGAGGGATCTCCTTCTTGTTGCGCGGTCGGGCACGGCCACTGCTGTTGAGGCGATGTATCGTGCCAACATCTGGCTAGAAGATGAGCCGTTCCTACGGATGAGACATGCTCGATGCGATCGATATCTTGCACGATCCTCTCAATCACCTATGTCGCGAACAATGACGAGAACGACCGCCATGACAGACGCCTTCCTCCATACGATCGATCGTATGGCCGGCAGGATGCGCGAGGGCGAAACACCCACAGCCCTCCACTCGGTAAGTATCCTGAAGGTTATGACCCCCGGCGAGCTTGCTCCCGAACTCCAGAAGCCGGTTGTCAGCCTCATTCTCCAAGGCGAGAAGCGGCTGACAATCGGAGGCGATGTCTTGCACTATCGTGCCGGCGACACATACGCCGCCGCGATCGATCTCCCCACGCGGATCGAGATCCTGGGCTGTTCGCGATCACGCCCTTACCTGGCCGTAACGCTTCGGCCTGATCGTGCGCTGATCGGCGATCTGGCGCGGCGGTCGGAGCCCCGGGCGCCTGTTTCCGGCATGAGAGCTTTTGCGGTTCATTCGGCCGACGCAGAACTGCTTGACGCGTATCGACGGCTGTTGCGGCTTCTTGATCGGCCGGACGAACTGGACGTGATGGGCCCGCTGATCGAGCGCGAGATCCTGTTCCGCCTGTGGCAAGGCCCGCAGCGTCCCGTCCTGCTTAAGATCGCCGAAAACGGCGGACGGAACTCCGGCATCGAACCGGCGATCGCCCTGATCCGGAGAGGCTATGCGACCCCTCTCTTGGCCGCGGACTTGGCGAAAGCATCGGGGATGAGCGTTGCGACATTCTACCGTCGCTTCAAGGCCGAGACGGGCATGTCGCCGCTGCAATACCGGACGCGTCTTCGGCTCTACGAGGCTCGCCGCAGGTTACTTGCTGCGCCCACCCACGTCGCCCGTCTTGCCTTCGACCTCGGCTATGAGAGCGCGTCGCAGTTCTCGCGCGAATATGTTCGAGAATTCGGCGTTCCACCCGCCCGCGACGCAGCCCGACTGCATGCCACGATGGCGGCGGGGTAGCGCTCCTGTTCGGGAGACCGCGGACCGTCCCCGGCCTTCATCCGCATCTTCTGGAAGCCATCGTAATTGCCGGTTTCGATCTCAGCACTGGACTTCGCAGGTCATTCGCGGGCCGCACCATCAGGTAGAGTGGGCTTTAAGCAGACCTGCAGCGCTGCGGCATGGTATGATGAAACGCCGACACCGGGTCGGAGATGAGGTGGCTGCGGCGGAACGGAGGAACCGTGATGCTCGCTGCCAACCTTCCCGCCATTCGTGCCCGTCGCCCCGCCTGGAACAGGGGCCGTATCATCGGCCAGAAACGACCGCTCATGCCGAAGCACGTCTGGGCGATCCGAGTGCGTCTCGAGATCTCAGGGCGCATCCGCGATCTTGCGCTCTTCAACCTCGCCATCGACAGTAAGCTCCGCGGCTGCGACCTCGTCAGGCTGAAGGTCGCGGACATCTACGCCGCTGGCCAGGTCAAGGAGCGGACGTCAATCACGCAGAGCAAGACCCGCCAGCCCGTTCGCTTCGAGATCACGGATGGGACGCGGAAATCGTTGGTTGCCTGGCTCGAAGATCCGCTGATGGTGGGGTCCGAGCATCTCTGGCCCGGGCGTTTCCACGAGAGGCGCCATATCTCGACGCGGCAATACGCCCGCTTGGTCCGCGAATGGGTGACCTCAATCGGCCTCGAGCCGAGCTCGTACGGAACGCATTCGATGCGCCGCACCAAAGTTGCCCAGATCTACCGCAAGACCGGGAACCTTCGGGCCGTGCAGCTGCTGCTGGGCCACACGAAGATGGACAGCACAGTCCGGTACCTCGGCGTCGAACTCGAAGACGCCCTGGCAATATCCGAGGCGGTGGAGATATGAAGGATCGGGCCGTCCTGCGCGGACGGCCCTGACCGGCCATTCATTGTGTCAGGTCACGCCGCAGTGCAGCGTCACCGAAGCGGTCGTTCGGTTGTGGCAATAAGTGTGCCCGAATCGGCTAAACTGTGCTAACTTAGAGTCGTATAGTTCTGATTTTTTCTTGCAGTGTTCATTTCTCGAGAATGGATTGTCTCGATGCAACATTCCCTGTTTGCAGCGCTTAGGCGGAGTCTGACCAGCGACCTCCATCCAAGCGACGCCGCCACCGCAAACAAGCTGCGCTTCGTGGATGCAACTCTCTCCGTTCTGTCGGACAATGACAGCGTCGAAACCCACCTGACACCCGATCCGATCCGCGACGCGCTGTTCGGTGTTGGGCAGCAAGACGATGATCCTCCGGCCGAAGAAACTGTCAAAGTCGCGCTCGCCGCGATCGACGACAATGCAGAAGAACTGCTGCGGAGGAAAGGCACGGCGCTCATCCGGCGGGAATCCGGCGAGCGAATGTTCCTCGACCGCGCGAACCCGGATGCCTTGCGCAACGTCGAACTTTCCCTAGTGTTCGAGCGTCTGTCGGACAGGTTCGGTCGCGATTTCGACATCGGCATTCTCACGCCCGCGATCCGGCTTGCCGTGCTGCCGGCCGCGGGCCAGCCGCCGGTGCTGTTGTTCACATCGGCCCGCAAGCCGAACAGCGGCGGGCAGACCATCTCGATCACCGGCGGGACGGTCTGGATCGCCGCGCGGTTGCTGGCCCCCGCGACGTCGCCCGACGGGTTTGTAGGATTGCGCGTCTCCGGGGGTTCGCTTTCCCTGAGCGCCGGGGTCACTCTCGACGGTGACGACGTGATCCTGGGCGGCCCCCTGGACGGCGAGCTTTCGGTAGACCCCATCGCCGTTGCCGGATCCAGCGCGCGGGTCGATGCGCCGCCTCCCGCGACGCTCGGCATCGCTTTTTCGTCCGGGTCGGCCCCAATCGCCGAATTCCCCGAGAGTCCCAAGAAGGCCGACGACGTATCGCTCAATTTCCGCGCCACGGGCGGCATTCGACATGAGGCCGCCCCCAACGAAATCGTTCTCGAATGCGAGGTCGGGCCCGCGTCCGTCGACACCGCCGCCTTTGCCCTGGAGACCGTGACCTTCACCGGCGCGACCGGCTTGAGCGACGGCGGTTTCGCGATCCCCGTGACCCTGACCGACACACCGCGCACGCTACCCGAAGCTGCTGGAGAGCATGCGTGGACCGCGCGTTTCGAGGACGCTGTCGGCGTTCGCTGGCGCGGTGGTCCGACCCAGGATACGCGGATCGAGGATGCGCGCCTGTCGATCGGGCCCGCGTGCTATATGATAGAGACGCTGCAGGCGATCGCCGACAATCCGGGCAGCGAGCATGTATTCACGCTCTGGCGGCTGCCCGATCTGCCCCATCGCGCGAAGCTAAAGATCAAGTTGGCCGAGCCGTTTCCGGCCGTCTTCGGCTGCGCGGGGGATGGCGGCGATCTGATCCGGTTCACCGGCCTTCTCGACGCCCGGCTCGGGCGACCGGTGGATGCGACCGGGGCGCCGATCCCCACGACCAAGGAACGAGTGGTCGTGCAGATCGCCGGCCCCGCCGATGACCAGAAGGTGGCGATGATCCCGGTCGGTTCGCCACCCGACCTGCCGTTCAGACGCCGGATGATGGCGCTCGAGAACGCGTATCTCGCCGTGGGGCGCAAGCGGCTCGCGCTGCTCATCGGTCATCTGACGGACGGGCGAGAGATATTCGACGCGGCCGCCGGCGTCCTGTTGCCCGTTTTCGGCTGGATCCCGACCTTGCCGGATCCTTATGTCGACAACCTGGCGGTGGATCGCGACGATCTACTCGGGCGCGAAGCGCGAACACTGCTGATCGGGATCTTTCGGTGGGAAACGGGCGCGGCGGAGTTCGGATTCCTGGGGCTCTTGCCGCGGCCGACGGCGGGCGAGGCGGATCGAAGCGAGCCGAGCACGGGCCCCGCCCCGCCCAACAAGGGAAACCCGCTGTACCGCAGCCAAACCGATCAAGGGGCGGTTCTGCCCAATCGCAGCAGGTTCGATTTCGATTTCACGGCCGACAGGTTCGTCGCCGCGGCTGCACAGCCGCCACGCGGTGACCCGGTCGGCCCGACGGTCGAGGCCATCGCCAATTTCGGCGAGGACGTTGAGGGGGCCGGCATCCTCCGCCGTGGCTGCTATCTGCTCGACGTCTCGACGGCGCGGCACCAGATCGGCGTTCAGATCGACACGCATGCGAATTTCGGCTCCGACATCCTCGGTGCCGGACTGTTCGTCTATGGATACCAGCTTGCCGCTCCGCTGACGACGTTGCGGGTCTTCGCGCTTCCGCAGATCCAATGGGAACCTGTCCGAACCCTGCCGAAGGACCAGGATCCGGTGACACTCGGGATCTTTCCCACCCCGCTGGCCTCGGCCGACGATGGTGGCGCGACCGTGTTCGCGAGCGAGGCCGCGATGCTTGCCCCCGCCATCCCGGAATTGACGCTCGACAGCCAGATCGCCGGGCTCGGGACTGGCAACCGGCTGAACGTCGTCTCCACGCTGCCGTTCGGCATGAAGATGCTGGTCAAGCTGAGACCGTCGGGACCGAAGCGCGACTCCGTCGAACTGGTGCAACCCGTCTTCCCGACCGAGGATCCATTGAAGGGCGGCCTTCAGGTCAGTCTTCGATCCGAAGCGAACGTGAGTCGCCGAGTCCACGATCAGAGCGCCGCGTTCGAGGGCCGCACGGTCCAGTTGCCCAACGGGATGGATCTGGACAGCGGCGCGGCGCTCGACATCAGCGTGCTGGGTGCGACGGTCGGCAGTGCCGGTTCGGTGGAGACCCTGTTCAACCAGGAATTCGGCGGCGCCAATGCGCGTGTGCCGCTGACCCGGTTCGACATCAGCGGATACGGCGCGTCGACCTTCAGCGACTGGACCAATCCGAAGGGAAGCTTTGCCGAGACGACGCGCGCGAACTTCCAGGTCGTGGTCGGCCGAACCCTGCTGGAAATCGTTAAGGTCGCGAGCGTCCTCTATCCGTGGGGAATCCGCGTCACGAGGTCGGTCACGATCGAACGGCGCGGGGGTGGCGGCGTCGTGCGGCGCGACAGCGGTTGGCAGGCGCAGACTTCCGGCCTGTTCGACTTCACGACCGACACCGTCCCGGCACAGCCCTACGAGATTCATCCTGGGCTGATCCGAGGGATCTACGACATCGACCGGATTAGGCCGGCCGGCGAGGAGCTGACCTTGCCGGGGACCGGCAGGGTCCTGCCCATGGCCTTCGACGCGACGGTTCAGATCGACGGGGCCGCCGATCGCACGCGCGCCGAGGCGCTGATCGGCTTTCTGCACCTCGCGCATCAGACGCCCCTGCCCCCGGGGCCGGGCCAGCCGTTGTCGGTGCCCGACCTGGCGGAGCTGGTGTCCTATCAGGGCGGCATCGGCGGACCCGTGGACGCAGACATCGACGTCGGGGGGTCGGGTTTCCGCGCGCGGGCGACGCGGATCGAGGTGGCCCTTGCCGAACGGGCGGGCCAGCCCGTCTTCGTCGGAGCGGTGCAGACGATGCCGATCCTCGGGACGGCCGGATCCTGGGCCGTGGTCCGGGGCCCCGGAGCGAGCGCCGCCACCGGGGGCGACTTCGCCGCCGCCACCGACGGTGCGCCGGTTGTCCGCGAAGGCGCGGCGCAACCGGCAACGACCGACAAGGTCAATGCGCCCGGCATCGGTCGCTACCGCATCCTCGCGCCGGGCGACCTTTTCAGCGGCGCGAACCCCGAAACGGAATTCGCCCTGCTCCAGGCCGACACGACGCATCGCTTCATCTTCCGACGGCCCGAAATCCCGGCAGGTCAGGCGCGGATCGTCTCACCGGTCCCTCCGGCGTTCGCTGATTACTACGCGGCCGCAACATCGAAGGGCCTGTTCCCGCCGATCGGCAATGCGATCGAGCTCGTGGACCATCCCTACGAACTGACCGTGCAGGGCGGCACGGGCTATCTGGCGCTCACGCCGGACGTCTCGGTCCCGACGCCCCGGGGCGATCTGATCCTGTCGGAAAGCGCCAACGACCGCTTTCGGGTCGGCTATGACAACTCGGAGCTGAACTTCCAGCTTCGCCCGGACAGCTGGTCGCTCGAATTCGCCGGCCTGGAGGTCTGGACTGAAACCCCCGACCTTCCAAACATGACCGGCAGCCGCGCCATCGTCCGGGGCGGCACCAGCCAGCGGGCGCAACTCGACGAAGTCGAGGTCCTGATGAGCCCGGTGCTTGAGGACCTCCTGTCTATCCTGCCTGGCCTGAACGAACGCGGGAAGTATGGTCCCTACGACCTCGGCGCCAGCAACCTGAAGATCAGCCCGAAAATATCGGCCGGCTTCGACAAGGTGTTTCCCGACGGCGAGATCTTCGCGATCCGCCTGTTTGCCTTGCTCGAGATCGGGATCGAGAACGAGCTCAAGAAATCGGACGAATACCTCTTCATCGGCGTTAAAGCCGGGTTCGACGCCCGCTTCAGCATCCCAATCGAGCCGTACCCCGTCGCCGTGATCTTCGGATTTGCCTATTCCGTGGGTGGAAAAGTCCTGTTGACAGGGCCGGATTCCGGCAAGGGCAAGGCCATCATCGAGATGCGCCTCTATGTTGGTGTCGCATTCGGCAAGGAACTCGGCCCGTTCAAAGCAGCCGTCGCGACTGGGTTCGGAATGATCCTGATATTCGGGACGGAGACCGGGATCGGCGGTTTCGTGTTCCTCGAGATCAAGGCCAAGATCAACCCGGTCGTATCCATCAAGGTGTTCGGCGAATTTGCCTTCCTTCAGATCGAAAAGGCCGATGGCCAGAAATATCAGCGATACACCGGATTTGTCGGCATCAACGTTTCGATCTTCATGATTATCTCGATCAAGTTCCAGGCCGATATCAGCGACGAGAAAAAGATCTAAGGAACCGAAGCCATGATCAATCCGCCGCGCCTCACGATTTGCACCTACCTGTCCTCCTGGTCTCCCGCCGACACGCGGCTCGAGGTCAATCTGTTGATCATCCCAATCGGCGATCCGGGCGATCCCCTGACCGACGGGCTCGCGCTGCCGCCCGGACCGCCTTTCGCAGGGGTCACCCTGGAGGTCGAGTCGCATGTCGGCAGCGATCCGACCATCCTGCCGACGCTGGCCGACATTCCGGCCGGCGACTCGTTCCTGCTGAACGCCCCGCCCGATCAGACTGCGATCTTCGACGAGTTCCGGAACACGCTCGACCTTAGCCTTCCGCCCGAGCCCGCAGTGCGGTCCGGTGCGGCGAACCTGAAGAAGTACCTTCCGCTGTCCTATCGCCGCAGCTTCGGCTTCACCGGGCCCAGCACCGAGCTTGCCGTCATCGACGACAGCTACCGTTGCGCAAAAAGATGCCCGCCCACGGCGATCCCGGAGCCGCCGCCGAACGATCCGCGGATGAGCTGGGGAGAGCTCTATGCCGTCCTGCTGCGCCAGCCCGAGATCGCCCGCGCCGCCGGCCTGATCCGAACGATATCCATGGATGTCGGAACGGCCTTCGAGGACGGCGGCTGGCTGTTCTTCACGCTCGGCGATGGTGGCGCTTTCCACGACCAGATTGTCGCCGAGCCGACCTTCGCGCGTTGGTTCGCGACCCGCGTACCGCGGCTGGAGACCGAGGCGCGCCCGATATTCACGGCGGTCCTGTTCCCCGTGGCGGCGGACGCGACGGCGGCGGCCGCGTTCGGGCCGCTCGATCAGGTCTACCCCGAGGCGATCGCTTACGACGACGGCTTCGCCAAGATAGTCCATGCCGACCAACCTCGCTCGACCGATCCCTATGACGACGAGGACGAACCGGAAGAGGAGAGGTTCCCGGCGCCGCTGACCGATACCGGCATCCGGCAGGCATGGGACGACGAGTCGGTCGTCGAACGCCTGGACCGCGGACTTTCGGCCACCAGTCCTGAGGGACAGCCGCTCGCCGATGCGCCCTCGGGCGCGGCGGGCTACCGTGTCGATGTGCGCCAGCCCGGCAGCGCGGCGTGGACGTCTCTCTGCCGGATCGTGTCGCCGGGAGTCTCGATCGGCAGCGCGAACATTCCCCCCTTCGAAGCCGAACTGCCCGTCGAGGTGCATCCAGGAGAGCTCGACGGCCAGTACTGGATACCACCGAGCTACACGCATTGGCAGGGGCGTTCCCTGGTCGCGGCAACGGCCGCTGAGCGCGCGGTTCGCGGAGAGGACGACGGCACGCCATTGCCTTACGAGCCCGTCGACCCCGACGCCGTGCCGTTGCGCTACGGCGAGACGTATGAGTTCCGGATCCGCATGGTGGATGCCGCCGGTGGCGGTCCGGCGATCGACGATGACAGGGTCAACACCGCCGATGCACCAGTCGCGCGGCACAGGTTTCGGCGGTTCGTGCCCCTCGGGAGGCTCGTCGAGACGACGCCGGACGGCGCGCCCGCAGGCAGCTACGACATGTTCCGGCCCCGCATCGGATGGCCACAGGCCGACTTCGCTGCCGCCCCAGACGCGCTGGACCGCCTCGCCGCGCAGGCCCACGCGAACGCCGCTGGCAGCGTCGTTCTGCCGCTCGACGTCCCCGATCCCGACGCGCGGTTCGTGGAATTCAGGGTCATGGTGCTGCATCCCAGGCTCGACCCGCTGGCCGACGATAACGGCTTCGTCGAGCTCTACCGGACGACACGGGCCTTCCCAACGCTCGATCCGGCGGGCGAGGAGACCGGTCCGCTCTCGGTGACGTCGTCATTCGTCGACACCGCCCGCCTCAGCGACGTCACCTGGCCGGACAGCGCGGCCCCCCCGGGATCGTTGAGCGGGCCGCTGACGCTTCCGACCAACCGCGTCGTTAGGATCGAGGCGCGCGCGATGGGCGAGGCGCGCGTTAGCTATTGGGGTGCGCGCGGCGCCCGGTTCGGCGAAGTGACCGTGTTGACGCCGGACGACTTCGCGCAGGCGCCCACCACCGAGCCGCCGGTGTTCGCCCTGGCGCCACCGTCTGAACGCCTGGCTTCCGTGTTCCTGCGACCTGAACCGGCCACCGATGCCCTGTCGGAGGCGACCGTCACGCGCATCCGCCCGTCGCGTGTCCTGGCGACGCGGCTCGCAGGGGCGACCGGGCTCGTCGAGGACGAAGCCGTCCTGATGGACGAAGAGGGCGCGCGGACGATCTTCGCCTGCCACGGCCTGAAACATGCGATGGCGCCCGATCGCTCCAGCGTGCTTCTGAGCTCGCCCGACGAGCTCGGCGGTCAATGGCTCAGCGTCTTGCGCCTGTCCCTCGCGCGCGACTGGAGCTGGCTCGGCTATGCCGGCGCGACATTCCGCGTGACCCGCAGGATCGAGCTTGCTGCGCCCGGCCCGAATGCGGGCGAGTCCTGGACCGAGGATCTGGGCACCATCGCCATCCAGAACACGGTCAGTCCGCGCGCGGCAAAGGGCGACGCCGATCGGGACGGATTCGACTTCTGCCTGATTGACGGCTTCAAGCCCCCGATGCCCACGCCCGGCCGCAAACCGCACGAGCTCAGGGTCCGCTATTCCGTCGAGTTGCGATTCAAGGATGGCGGGACGGAGACTTCGACGACCGAAACCGTGCTGCCGGTCACAGCGCCACCCCGCCAGATTCCCCGCGTCGCGGCCACGGGGCACGCCTTCAGCGACTACGAGGTGTTCGGCGATTATGAGGGAACCGGCACGCGCGAGCGCATGCTGTGGATCGAGTTCGAAGAGCCGCTGGACGATGCCCGCGACGGATACTTCGCGCGGGTTCTGGCCTCGACGACCGATCCGATGCTGATGCCCGGATCCGAGCCGCACGCGGATCCACCGGCCTATGACAAGGCCCCGCTCGATCCGGAATCCGTTCGGGTCATCCGTCCGGGCCAGGTGCAGGATCTGTCGGGCCTTGGCGTCGCGCAGCGGCTCGTTCCCTGCCAGCCGATCGCCGGAGAGCCGGTGCGCCACTACCTCCTGCCGCTGCCGCCGACGCTGACCTCGGCAGCCCCGGAACTGTTCGGCTTCTTCACCTACGAGTTCACCGTCGGTCACGACGTGGTCGATCCCGAGGATCCGTGGTGGTGCACCGCACAGTCGCGCTTCGGACCGCCACTTGTGCTGGAGGGCGTACAGCATCCGGCCCCGGCCCTGCCGATCGACATCTACCGGGATCCGGTTTTCGGCGGTTACACCATCTCTTCCACCTTCGCCCGGCCAGTCAAGGACGGCATCAACTACATGCCGCAAATCCCGGCCACGGATATCTGGATTGTCGTCTACGCCAGGGTCGCGCGGGCCGATGGCGAGAATTGGCAAAACGTCAAGCTGGAGGCTCGCAGGGCGCAGCCGCAGCGTGAGAAGAAGCGCCGCGGCTCCAATGTCGGAGGGGCGACGCGGGCCGAAGCCCGGTTCACCGACGCGGTTCTCGCCGACTTACTGAAGGAGTGCGGCCTGCCCGAGCAGACACCGCTGACCTTCCTCGCCGTGGAGCTTCTGCCCGAGCCTAACGGCACGTTCGCCGCGCCGCTCGGCGGCGACCTCGGGGATGTCCGCATCCTGAGAACATCGCGACTCGTTCCCGCAGGAGACCGCTGTTGCGTGTAGGGTGAACTTGATCCTCCCCGGGCACCCAGACATCATGAGCCCCGACGATCAGGCAGCCTCCGGGAGACGCCAGTTCCTGCCAGGCCGACGTCCCGTCATCACCGTCGCCACAAACCGCAGCACGCTTTCCCCATAGAAAGCGCCCGGCACCCCGCGGCTTCCACCTTGGGAGGTTTTCCAACGCGGGCCGACCGGGCACCAGGCCGCACCACCATTCCACGGCCCGCGTCGAAAATCCTTCACCCTTGCGGACTCTTACCAACTGATGCGACGCTGCATCGCCGCGTTACCGAACCGGCCATTCGTGCATCGTGCAGCATTTCTGAGGATCTGATGTCGGCAGTGCGGACGGTAGCGGCCGTTCATCGTCGCTGGTCGAACTTCCTGTTGCTCCGCCGCCGAACGGACCGAACGTGCTGTGCCTCGGTCTGGGGTCGAAATCAGGAGCATTCTCCAATACGGTTGCCACCTCGCGGGGATAACGCAGGAGGGCAACATGCCGACAGCGAACGCGAATGGGATCCAGATCTTTTTCGAACTCGGTGAAACGGACGGGCCCCCGCTCGTTCTGGTCCACGGCTCGTGGGAATCACACGCGGATTGGGAACCGGTTATCCCGGCATTGTCCGAGACATTCCAGGTGCTGACCTACGACCGACGCGGCCACAGCCAGAGCGAACGTCCGGCCGGAGGGGACAGCATCCATGACGATGTCGCAGATCTTGCCGCGCTCATCGACACCCTCGGGCTTTCGCCGGCATGGGTCGTCAGAAATTCGTTTGGGGCATCAATCGCCCTCAGGCTTGCGCTTGATCGGCCCGGTCTGTTGCGCGGGCTCGTTGTCCACGAGCCGCCGCTGCTCGCGCTTCTTGCCGATGATCCCGCGGCGGCACCGATGCTCAAAGAGGTCCAGGCACGGGTCGATGCGGTGCTCGAACGCATCGAGTCTGGCGACCACGAAGGCGCCGCGCGGCAGTTCATCGAGACGATCGCGATCGGACCGGGTGCCTGGGCCGAGGTCCCGCCCGAGAACCGGCGAACACTGATCGAGAACGCTCCGACCTTTCTCGATGAATCAAGGGATCCCGATCAGTTCACCTTCGAGCTTCAGCGCGCCGGCGCCTTTTCAAAGCCGGTGCTCCTGACGACCGGGGGCCAGAGCCCGCCGATGTTTCCACCCGTGATCGCGCGGATCGCCGAGGCACTTCCCGACACCGAGACGCATAGGTTGATAGTGTCCCGGGAAATGGTGTAGGATCGCCTACCTTCGGAGAGGTCCGAGCCTGATCAGGTGGCCACGGCGGGCAACCTGATGTCTGGATTGTCTGTGACGCGCGCGTGCGTTTCAAGGGACATGTATCTCCGCGCGACTGTCCACTCGTCATTGGTCTCGAGCATCAGCGCACCGACGAGCCGAACGATGGCCTCGTCGTTGGGGAAGATGCCAATGACGTCGGATCGGCGCTTGATCTCGCGGTTCACACGCTCGAGCGGGTTCGTTGACGCGATCTGAGCCTAATGCTCGCGGGGAAAATCCATGTAGGCGAGAACGTCGTCGCGCGAGGCGTCCATGAGGGTGCCGAGCCTCGCCTGCTTCTCGCGCAGTGCGTCCGCCACGACCTCCCACTGGGCTTCGGCATCTGCCTTGTTTTCCTGGGCGAAGATCGTCTTCAGCATCGCGGCCACGGCCGTGCGCTGCTTCGCCGGGGCATGGGCGAGCGCATTGCGCATCCAGTGAACGCGACAGCGCTGGTGCGTCGCATCGAATACTCGCCGTGCAGCAGCCCGCAGCCCCTTGTGGTCGTCGGCGACCACCCGCTTCACACCGCGCAGGCCACGGTCTGCGAGAGAGCGCAGGAAGTCGGTCCAGAACGTTTCCGCCTCGGAAGGACCGGTGGCGACGCCGAGAACCTCGCGCTTGCCGTCCTCGTTGACCGCGACGGCGATTATCACAGCGCGGCTGACGATCCGTCCGCCCTCACGCACCTTCACGTAGGTCGCGTCGAGCCAGAGATAGGGCCAAGCGCCTTCGAGCGGGCGAGAGAGGAAGGCGTTCACCCGCTCGTCGATTTCGACGCAGAGGCGACTGACCTGGCTCTTCGACATGCCGCCCGCGCCCATGGCCTTCACCAGATCGTCCACGGAGCGCGTGGAAACACCTTGGACGTAGGCCTCCTGGATCACCGCCACGAGCGCCTTCTCGGCTGTGCGGCGCGGCTCCAGGAAGCTGGGCAGGTAACTCCCCTTTCTCAGCTTCGGGATCTCCAGCGCGATCCGCCCGGCACGGGTGTCCCAGTCGCGGTCCCGGTAGCCGTTGCGCTGAACCTCCCGCAGGGGCGAACGTGCGCCCTTTGCCGCACCGGTTCGCTCTTCCACCTCCGCTTCCATGATCCGCTCGGCCGCGAAAGCCAGCATCTCGCGGACGAGGTCGCCGTCAGCCTGCTTCTCAACCAGCTCGATCAGCGTCATTCTGTCGTCGGTCATCGTCATCTCCGTTCTCGGTTCAAGGTCTTGCAACCCGAACCTGCCCGAAGATCGACGATGGCCGCCAGCGTCACACCCGGCCGCGCGCTGCGCTACGCCGGGGGCTCCGCGCGCGGCCTCCTACACCAAGCATTGGGACACTGCCCATAGGTTTCCGGAGGCCGGTCACATACCGCATGTCACGCACCCCGACAGGTTTGTCAGCGTGGTGCAAGATTTCATTGACAGGAGGTCATGAACTGCATGTCAGGCGTCCGCTACCTAGTGTGTCGCCTGAATGTCGGCTTTCAACTGCGGGGCCTGTCCGGCGTGCGCGTGCGGAGAAAGTCCGGTTCCCGCCCATTGTGTTGAAAAAATCCCTCGTCTCGCAGGAGCAGGCCTCAGACCAGAATTTCGTTCTGCCGATCGTCGACTTCGACCCTGCGACGGGGGATTATGGTCACTGATGCGAACGGGCGTTCTCGCAAATCTGGCCGTTTGGGGCCTTCCCGAGTTTTTCAACACAATCCGCCCTTCGTGTCGGTTGTCGCACCGCAGCGATTTATCCCATCACGGCAGGCCATCAAACTATGGCGGAAGCTCTCAGCCCTGCCGCTCTCGCTGCGCCAGCCACCCTGCGATGATCCGTCTGACCATCTCGGGCCGGGTGGGGAGGTCGTTTTCTTCCTTTCGAGCTTCGTCCAGGGCGGCAATCGTTTCTACAGGCAAGCGAAGAGACAGCTGTTCGGTCTCTTTGCGCGGGCGACCCATTTTTTTCATCAGCTTTCCGTTGACTTTATGGTACGGTAAAGCATTTGATTAGCGCACGGGTACCGGAGCGGCAACTCCAATACCCGTGCTGACCACAACGATCTATGGAGAGATCATCATGGCTACATATTCCCCTAGCACCGGTGCGCCTGCGGGCGGAAGCGACGATCGCAGCTTTCACGCGGATGCCGCTGCCTTCGACGTCGTGCTCAACGCGCTTCATGCCGCCATCCATGCCGAGGCGCTCGTCGGGCCCGATCCGTTCGACCCCGCGCTGGCGGGTCTGACGCGGGACGCATCGGACGCTTGGACGGTGTGCGATGACAAGGCCACCCGGTTCCTGGACCGCGCTGGCCTCCGCCCCGATCACGTGATGGCGGCCGAACATATCCTCGACATCCTGCGCGCCGACGGGATCGGCGAGGTGCATGCCTTCTTCGTGCCGGCTGCCTTGCAGCAGGCCGCCCTGCGCTGCGCGGCTCAACGCGACCTGCCCTCCGCCATCCTGTCGCGGCAACTGAGCCATACGGGCTCCGCGCTGCGCCTGATCATCGAAGAGGCCCGGGCCGAGGACAGCGAGACCGTTGCGCGCGGCGATCCAGGCGATCTGCCGCCGGCGGCCTGATCTCCCCGCCACGGTCCTTGATGCCACGCCGGTTCGGGCCGGATCGGGCCCGTCGTAGCACGCCCTTCCCTCGCCTCATCTCGCTCTGATCCATTCGAGGAACCTCCGTATTCGTTCATACGCCCCCTCTTCCCTCTTTCGCCGACGGCTCTGCCGTCTGTCTGTCCTCCGCTTCCGTGCGCAAGGGCTTTCGCCCTAATGCGCCATGGCACGCACCAGCTATGTGGCCAGCGCGCGCCATGGCGCCTGGCGCACCGCGACTGGCCTGAATTTGCGCCGCCACGTGGCCGGTTTTTGCTCCGCCGTTGACACAAACCCAATAGAATGTTCCGTCCAGCAGGAGCTCAAGCGGCGCACCGTCAAGGTCAGGGTCTTTCCCAGCGACGAGGCGATCCTGCGACTGGTCAGCGCCGTCCTTGTCGAGATCGACGAGAAATGGGCCTCCGAAACCAAGGCCTACATCAAATGGGAATGCCAGGATGCATGACCCGCCCTCAGCAGAATTTCCAGACATCAGGTTGCACAATCGCTGCCACATCCTGGAGACCGGAAACGACAGCTTCCGCTTCAAGGGCAGTTCAGCCGCAGCTGCGCAAAAAACCAAGGAGGATGCTCATGCCTTGACCAAAGCCTGAACCCCGAAACATAATCTAAAGGTGGGTCAAATCTCGATGGAAAACCCGGGTCACTTCTGGTTGGAAATCAACAGTTTCAACCCGAACGTTTCCCGAAAATTCCGCCATACCGCTAGAAAAGCGGATGACGCGGGTGCTGGCTTCGCGCATGAAGGTGATGTTCGGCTTTGTCGACAACGTCGTCCCATCGGTTCGTGCACGATGCTGCCGGGCCAGACCCACGGAGTTCGTCAAGGACCTGTTGAAACTAGTCGGCCTCGACAGGAGGCGGCGCGATTTCGTTGTCATGCGCCGAAGACCCTGCCCGTGAACGTCTCAAAACACGGCTTGCAGGGCCCGCTCCACCTGTTGATCAACGTACCTGGATCAACGTCAAGACCGAAGGCGCCCTCTCGACCGATTGCTCCGCAATCGTCGCTCGCCGACGGGCAGCGCTCATGACTTCTTGCTGCATACGACTGAGCGATCACCTCAGTCGGTCGCCGCTTTCCTTATCAAAAACAAGGATTCGCGCAGGGTCGAAAACGAGCCCGAGCGTTTGCCCCTTTCGCGATCGCTCGTCGCCTCGCTCTTCGACCACCAGCCGCGTGCCGTCGTCTGTGACGAGGTAGACGTAGCTGACCCCCCCCAGCGCCTCGGTAAGGTCCACGCGGAACCCCTTGCCGTCACGGGTGACGTCGAGGTGCTCGGGCCGCAAGCCCAGCGTCACGGCCGTGCCGTCAGCAGGCAGCGCCACTGAAGTCTCGACGCGACCAAGCGCTTCGCACAGGACGGCCTCGCCCTCGACCACCCCATCGACGAAGTTCATCGAAGGCGAGCCGATGAAGCCCGCCACGAAACGGTTGTCGGGGTCGCGGTAGAGGTCGAGCGGCGCGCCCACCTGCTCGATCCGCCCGTCGCGCAGTACAACGATCCGGTCGGCGAGGGTCATCGCCTCGACCTGGTCGTGGGTGACGTAGATCATCGTCGTGTCGAACTCCTTGTGGAGCCGTGCGATCTCGACCCGCATCTCGACCCGCAGTTCAGCGTCGAGGTTCGACAGCGGCTCGTCAAAGAGGAACACTTCCGGCTCGCGCACCACGGCCCGCCCGATCGCGACCCGCTGCCGCTGCCCGCCCGACAGGGCCGCCGGCTTGCGCTTCAGCAACGGTTCAAGCTGCAGGACCTGGGCCGCCTCGGCGACCTTCTCGCGGATCATGGCCTTGTCGTGGCCGGTCATCCGCAGGCCGAAGCCCATATTCTCTTCCACCGTCATGTGCGGATAAAGCGCGTAGGTCTGGAAAACCATGGCCACGCCGCGCTCGGCCGGGTCCTCCTTCGTCACGTCCCGCGTGCCGATGCGGATCGCGCCCTCGGTCGTCTCTTCCAGCCCCGCGATCATCCGCAGCAGCGTGGATTTCCCGCAGCCCGAGGGGCCGACGAAGACGACGAACTCGCCGTCGCGGATCTCGAGGTCGATCCCGTGGATCACCTTTACCTTTCCGTAGCGCTTCACCGCGCCCAAAAGCGTCACTTCGGCCATCGGCCCGTTCTCCTATTTCGCGGCGACACCGCGTTCGGGGAAACGCCAGGCTTCGGCTTCCTCCCCAATCCTGCGAGCCGTCGCCCTGACCTTGTCCTTGTGAGCCTCAAGCGCGGTCATCGCCGCCGCTCCGCCCGTCGATGTAACCGAAAGCGCGCCCAGGATGCGCCCACCGCGACTGAGGATGGGGGCGGCGACGCACACGATCCCCGCCTCGTGTTCTTCCCGGTCCCAAGCGACGCCCTCGGCCCGGATCGCGTCCAGTTCGGCCACCAGCCCCGCCGCATCCAGCGTGGCGGGCGTGAAACGATGGAAGGACTGCTGCGCAATGACCCGCTCTCGGTCGGCAGCGCCAAGATGCGCCAGCATCGCCTTGCCCACACCCGTGCAATAGGCCGGCCCGACCCGCCCCGCGGCCGAGAACATCTCGACCCCCGGCGCCGGACTGACCTTGTCGACGTACAGCACCTGCCCCCCATCGAGCTGCGCAAGGTGAACCACCGCGCCAACCTCGTCCGACAGCCGCTCCACATGCGCCCGGGCCACCGGTGCGAGCGACGATTGCGACCACGCCGCATGGGCAAGGCGAACCAGTCGCACACCCAGCCCGTAGGCGCCATGGTCGGGATCGTGGAACAAAAGTCCCTGGCTGACGAGGACCTGCAACAGGCGGTACAGCGTGGCCTTGGGATAGCCGCCTTCGGCCAGAAGCTCGGAAAACCGCACGGGCCGACCATAAGCCGCCACGCGGTCCAGCACGTCCAGCGCCTTTCCCACGGTTCCGTCGCTCTGCTGGTTCACGTCCACCTCCCCTCGGGTGTTGACATGCTAGGCCGGACGGGTATCGTTTTCAATATGCAAAACTAGGTTTCATTAAATGGAACTTCCAGGGAGGACATCATGACCAGTCTAAAGGCCACCGTCGCGGCGGCCGGCATCATCGCCGCCGGCCTCGCCCACGCGCAGGAGAGCAATCTCTCCGGCACGCTCACCATCTTCTCGGACATGTCGAACCCGGCCCCCCGCGCCGTGATGGAGGGGCTGGCCGAAGATTTCGACGCCATGCACCCTGATCTCGACGTCGAGCTGACCGTGATCGACCGCGAAGCCTACAAGACGCAGATCCGCAACTTTCTGTCGGCCAACCCGCCCGACGTGTTCAACTGGTATGCTGGCAACCGGATGCGCCCCTACGTCAATGCGGGACTGTTCATGGACGTCTCGGACATCTGGGACGACGAGCTGTCGAGCCAGCTTGCCTCGACCAAGTCGGCGCTGACGCTGGACGGCAACCAGTACGGCGTCCCCTACACCTACTACCAGTGGGGCATGTACTACCGCCCCGACATCTACGAGGAATACGGCCTCACCCCGGCCGAGGATTGGGAGACGTTCAAGTCCAACTGCCAGACGCTTCTCGACAACGACGTGAAGTGCTTCGCACTCGGCTCTAAATTCCTTTGGACCGTCGCCGCCTGGTTCGACTACATCAACCTGCGCACCAACGGCTACGACTTCCACATGCAGCTGACCAACGGCGAGATCGCGTGGACGGACGACCGCGTGCGCCAGACCTTTGCCAACTGGCGCGAACTGATCGACATGGGCGCCTATATCGACGACCACACCGCCTATAGCTGGCAGGAGGCGCTGCCCTTCTTCGTCAACGGCGAGGCCGCCTCGTATCTGATGGGCAACTTCGCCGTGGCCCCGATGCGTGAGGCAGGCCTCAGCGACGAGCAACTGGGCTACTTCCAGTTCCCCGAGATCAACGCGGACGTCGAGATGGCCGAGGATGCGCCGACCGACACGTTCCACGTCGCAGCGAACGCCGAAAACCCCGAGGCCGGCAAGGCCTTCCTGCGCTACGTGACCAGCCCCGAGGTGCAGACGGAAATGAACGGACCCGACGGCCTCGGCCAGCTTCCCGTGAACAGCGAAGCCTCGGTGCCGGACGACAAGTTCCTGCAGCAGGGCTTCGAGGTGCTGTCCTCGAACGCTCCGGGCGGTCTTGCGCAGTTCTTCGACCGCGACGCTCCGGCCGAAATGGCCCAGGTCGCGATGGAGAACTTCCAGCGCTTCATGGTCCAGCCCGACTCCCTGGACCAGATCCTCGACCAGCTCGAGCGCGCCCGCCAGCGCATCTACGACTGACCCCAGGCGGCGCGGCGGTCCCTCCGCCGCGCCCCGACCCGTGGCCGGGTGTCGCAAAAGTCCCGAAATCCCACCCGCCGACCTGCCGGAGCCCCGATCATGATGCCCACCACGCTGCCCGAGACGCGCCCCCACCGCTCCTGGTGGCACCGCAACCAGATCGCGATCACGCCGTGGCTCTTCCTGGCCCCGGCGCTTCTGTTCTTCGCGGTCTACGTCATCGTGCCGATCTTCCAGTCGGTCGGCATCTCGTTCACCGAATGGGACGGGCTGGGGCAACCGACGCCCGTGGGCCTGCAGAACTACGAAGAGCTCTATTACGACCCCGCCTTCTACACCTCGCTGAAGAACAACGTGATCTGGCTTCTGCTCTACCTGCTGGCGATCCCGGCGGGGCTGTTCATCGCGCTGTTCCTCAACCAGACGGTGACGGGAATCCGCATCTACAAGTCGCTGTTCTTCTTCCCGTTTGTAATCTCACAGGTCGTGGTCGGCCTCGTCTTCACCTGGTTCTACGACCCCGCCTTCGGCCTTCTGAACGTCATCCTCGAACAGGTCGGCCTCGGCCCCATCAACGTGCTGGGGGATCCCGACTACGTGACCTACGGGATCATCATCGCCGGCCTCTGGCCGCAGACGGCCTACTGCATGATCCTCTACCTCACCGGCCTCAATGCGGTGAATTCCGAACTGATCGAGGCCGGCCGCCTCGACAATGCCAAGGGGCTGCGAATGCTCTGGCACGTCGTGCTGCCGCAGCTTCGCCCGGCAACCTTCATCGCTTTCGTGGTGACGATCATCGGCGCGCTGCGGTCCTTCGACCTAATCTCGGTGATGACGCAGGGCGGACCCTTCGGCTCCTCGCGCGTCCTGTCCTACTACATGTTCGAGGTGGCGCTGTCGGAGTATGGCTTCCGCATGGGCTACGGCGCGGCCGTCGCCGTCGTGCTGTTCCTCATCATGATGCTCTTCATCGCCTATTTCCTGTGGTCGATGTACCGCGAAGAGCGCCGCCGATGACCCCGCGCGCCCACGCCATCACCCACGCCGCATCGCCCCAGAGGACCGCCTGAGATGTTTCCTGCCCCCATCCAGAAAGCCCCCGCCGGGCAGCAACTCGCCTACAGGGCGTTCCTGCCGGTCGCGCTGATCCTGTGGCTCTTGCCGCTCATCGCGGTGGCGATCTTCTCGGTGAAGCCCGGGGCGGATTTCGGGAACGCGAATTACTGGGGCTGGCCCTCGTCCTTCGAGCTCTTCAACAACTACGGCGCGGTCTTCTTTCAGTCCGACATGCCGCGCTATCTTTTGAATTCCGTCCTCATCACGGTGCCGACGGTGATCGGAGCGATCTCCCTTTCGGCCATGGCCGGCTTCGCCCTGGGCATCTACAAGTTCCGCTCGAACATGTGGATCTTCTTCCTGTTCGTGGCGGGCAACTTCGTGCCGTTCCAGATCCTCATGGTGCCGGTGCGCGACCTGACACTCGACCTGGGGCTCTACAACACCAAGCTGGGCCTGATCCTGTTCCACGTCGCGTTTCAGACGGGGTTCTGCACGCTCTTCATGCGCAACTTCATTCGCCAGCTTCCCAACGAGCTGATCGAGGCCGCCCGCGTCGAAGGCGTCGCCGAATGGCGCATCTTCTGGTACGTCGTGCTGCCGCTGATGCGCCCGGCGCTCGCGGCGCTGTCGGTCCTGGTCTTCACCTTCATCTGGAACGACTATTTCTGGGCCGTGGTCCTGACGCAGGGGGCCGAAAGCCAGCCCGTCACCGCCGGGATCACCTCGTTCAACGCGCAGTATCGCGCCAGCTACCACCTGATGAGCGCGGGCAGCATCGTCGCGGCCCTGCCCCCCGTGGCGATGTTCTTCCTGATGCAGCGCCACTTCATCGCGGGCCTGACCCTGGGCGCCGTCAAGTAACCTCCCGCCCCTCGACCGACCATTCCACGCCGTCCGAAGAGCAGTTCCCATGACAACCTGGCGCCTCGACACGCCCACTCAGACCCTGATCCTGGCCGCCGACGGCGACCTCGCGCGCGTCGTCCACTGGGGCCCGCCCCTGCCGACGACCGAGGATTCCGATGCCCTGGCCCGCGCCGCGGCGACCGATCTCGGCGGCGGCACGCTGGACAAGGTCGCCCCGCTGTCGATCTGTCCCGAGGCAGCGCGCAGCTTCCCCGGCCAACCCGGCCTCGAGATTGCGCGCGACGGCGCGCCTCTCTACCCCCGCTTCGCCCTGACCGACGCCGAGGCGAGCGAGACCGAGATCACCCTTACCTTCCACGATGCCGCGAACTCGCTGACCTACACCGCAAGCTTCGAAGTCGAGGGCGACCTCGTCGCGACGCGGGCTCATCTGTCCGGCGAAGCGCCGCTGACAGTCCACCGTCTCTCGGCCCCGGTCCTTCCCGCGCCGCAGGACTGCCCCGCGATCATCGACTGGCACGGCTCGTGGACGCGCGAGTTCCACCGCCAGACGACGCCCTGGTCCCACGGCGCACGCCTGCGCGACGCCCGCACCGGCCGGTCGGGGCACGAGCATCCCCCCTTCGCCCTGATCCCCTCGCGAGGGGCGACCCGCACGTCTGGCACCTGCCGCGCGCTCCACCTCGCCTGGTCCGGCGGCCACCGGTTCCTGGCCGAAGAGCTTCCCGATGGACGCCGCCAGATCCAGATGGGTGCCACCCCCGAGGCGCACACCGGCACCGCCTTCGACACGCCCGACCTCCTCCTCGCCGTCTCGACCACGGGCGAGGCCGGCATCGCGCGCATCTTCCAGTCCCATATCCGCGACACCGTGATCCCGTGGCCGGACAGGACCCGCCCCCGCCCCGTCCACTACAACTGCTGGGAGGCCGTCTATTTCGACCACGACCTGCCCACCCTGAGGGACATCGCCACCCGCGCCGCAAGGATCGGGGCCGAGCGGTTCGTCTTGGACGATGGCTGGTTCGGCAAGCGCGACGACGACACGACCTCGCTTGGCGACTGGACTGTGGACCGGCGCAAGTGGCCCGACGGCCTTGGCCCCCTGATCGACCACGTCCAGTCCCGCAACATGACCTTTGGCCTCTGGGTCGAGCCCGAGATGGTGAACGAGGACAGCGACCTCTTCCGCGCCCATCCCGACTGGCGCCTGGGCCTGCCCGACCAGACGCCCGGTCGCGGCCAATACCTGCTGGACCTGTCGCGGACGGACGTGCAGGACCACCTCTTCGGTGCGCTCGACGCGCTGCTGCACGAGTACGACATCGACTACCTGAAATGGGACCACAACCGGACCTACCCGGTGCCCCACGCCCCGCAGACCGAAGGCCTCTACGCCCTGCTCGACCGGCTTCTCACCGCCCATCCGGGGGTCGAGATCGAAAGCTGCGCATCGGGTGGCGGGCGCATCGACGCTGGCATCCTCGCGCGCACCCACCGGGTCTGGCTGTCGGATTCCAACGACGCGATCGAACGGCTCAGGATGCAGCACGAGGCCGCGCTGTTCCTGCCCCCCGCGATCACCGGCAGCCATGTCGGACCCCGCACCTGCCACACGACGGGGCGCGAGCTGCCCATGGCCTTCCGCGCCTGGGTCGCCGCCCAGCGCCACATGGGGTTCGAGATGGACCCCCGCGAACTGACCGAGGCCGAGGCCGCGACCCTCACCGCCGCGACCACATGGTGGAAGGCGACCCGCGACTGGCGCATCGGCGGCACGACGATCCCCCTCGACAGCGACGACCCGGCCATCACCCCCGAGATCCAGATTGCGCCCGACGGCGCACAATTCGTCCTGTTCCACGGCCGCGCCGCTACCTCTGCCCAGTCCTTGCCGCGCGCTCAGCGCCTTGCGGGCCTCGACCCCGAGGCGCGCTATCGCCTGACGCTGGTGAACCCCGAGGGCCGTCCGCCCCAGTCCCGCGGCAACCCTGCGCTGCTCGACGGGCCGGTTATCCTGACCGGCGCCAGCCTGATGGAGACGGGCATCACCCTGCCCTGGTCGTGGCCCGCCACCATGTGGGTGGTCGAGGGAGAGCGCCTGTGACCGATCTTGAATGGATCGCGGCCGATTGGGGCACCACCAACGTCCGCGCCTGGGCCATGTCCAAGGATGGCGACATCCTGGCCGAGGCGACCTCGGCCGACGGGATGGGCACGCTTGCACCCGACGGGTTCGAGGACGCCTTCGCGCGCCTCACGGCGGACTGGACCTTGGCCGACCGCTGTCCGGTCCTGATCTGCGGCATGGCCGGCGCCCGCCAGGGCTGGACCGAGGCACCCTACGCCGCCGTCCCGACCGCCCCTGACGTCACGCCCCCCACGCCCGTCGACACCCGATCCAACCGCTGGAAGGTGCGCATCCTGCCCGGCCTGTCGCAGCAGACCCCGCCCGACGTGATGCGCGGAGAGGAAACCCAGATCGCCGGGTTCCTGACCCTGCACCCGCAATTCGACGGGACTCTGATCCTGCCGGGCAGCCACACAAAATGGGTGCAGGTCTCGGCCGGCGAGATCGTCTCGTTCCAGACCGCCATGACCGGCGAGATCTACGCCGCGCTTTCGGGCCATACGGTCCTGCGCCACTCGGTCGGGTGCGACATCGATCCCGACGCCTTCGCCGAGGCCGTCTCGGACGGGCTGTCGCGCCCCGAGGCGCTGGCCGCCCGCGCCTTCCAGCTGCGCGCCGACGACCTGCTTCACGGCCTTGACCCGGCGCGCGCCACCGGCCGTCTGTCGGGCCTTCTCGTCGGGGCCGAACTGGCCCATGCCCGCCCCTATTGGCTTGGAATGCAGACCGCCTTGATAGGCGCGTCGAAACTGTCGCAAACCTACGCAAGCGCCCTCGAAAGCCAGGGCGTCACGCCCGTGATCGAGCGTGGCGACGCCTGCACCCTCGCCGGCCTGAGGGCCGCTTTTGCCCGCTGGAAGGACTGACATGCACCGCGAACTGATCGCCATCCTGCGCGGGATCACCCCGCCCGAAGCCGTCTCCGTTGCCGAGGCCCTCGTCGAGGCTGGCATTACCCGGATCGAGGTCCCGCTGAACTCCCCCCAGCCCTTCGACAGCATCGCGGCCATGGTCCGCGCCGTCGGCGACCGCGCGCAACTGGGCGCTGGCACCGTGCTGACCCCGCAGGACGTCACCCGGGTCCGCGACGCCGGCGGCCGCATGGTCGTCTCGCCCAATTTCGACGCAGAGGTCGTCGCCGCCACCCGCGCGGCTGGCCTCGACAGCTATCCCGGCGTGCTGACCCCCAGCGAGTGCTTTGCCGCGCTGAAGGCCGGCGCGACGGCGATCAAGGTCTTCCCGGCGTTCCAGATGGGGATCGAGGGGCTGAACGCCCTCCGCGCGGTCCTGCCGCCCGAGGCGAAGGCCTACATGGTCGGCGGCGTGGGCCCCGACGGGTTCGCGGACTGGGTCGCGGCAGGCGCATCTGGCTTTGGCATCGGGTCGGCGCTCTATCGCCCCGGCGACGCCCCTGCCGACATCGCCGCCCGCGCGGCCGAATTCGTCACGGCCCACGACGCGGCCTTCGGCTGACCCTCCTACGTTTCTCCTACGAAATTATCACACGTATCTTACAGGTGACTCCATGACCGACCGCGCTCTCGGCGTCTGCTACTATCCCGAACACTGGCCCGAAGAGGTCTGGGCCGAGGATGCCGCCCGCATGGTCGAAGCCGGCCTCAAATGGGTGCGGATCGGCGAGTTCGCCTGGTCCCGCCTCGAACCCCAGCCCGGCGCGTTCCAGTTCGACTGGCTCGACCGCGCCATCGCCGCGCTGGCCGATGCGGGCCTCAAGATCATCCTCGGCACCCCCACCGCGACGCCGCCGCGCTGGATGCTCGACCGTCATCCCGACATGCTGGCTGTGGACGCCGAAGGCCGCCCCCGCAAGTTCGGCTCGCGGCGGCACTACTGCTTCAGCCACGAGGGCTACCTTGAGGAAAGCAAGCGGATCACCCGCATCCTGGCCGAGCGCTACGGCCCCGACGACCGCATCCAGGCCTGGCAGACCGACAACGAATACGGCTGCCACGACACAGTGATCTCGTACTCTGATGCCGCCCAGACGGCCTTCCGGAAATGGTGCGCCGACCGCTACGGCAGTGTCGAGGCCCTGAACGAGGCGTGGCACAACGTCTTCTGGTCCATGGAGTACAACCGCTTCGACCAGATCGACCTGCCCAACCTGACCGTGACCGAGGCCAACCCCGCCCACGTCATGGCCTTCCGCCGCTTCTCATCCGACCAGGTGGTGCGCTTCAACCGCGCCCAGACCGAGATCCTGCGCGAGCATTCCAAGGCCGACCTGATCCACAACTACATGGGCCGTGAGACAGCCTTTGATCATTACGACGTCGGCGCCGACCTCGATATCGTGTCTTGGGACAGCTACCCGATCGGCTTCCTGTCGGATCGCACGCCCTCGACCGAGGTGCACCGCGCCCGCTTCCTGCGCCAAGGCGACCCCGACATGCAGGCCTTCCACCACGACCTCTACCGGGCCACGGGCCGCGGCCGGATGTGGGTGATGGAGCAGCAGCCCGGTCCGGTGAACTGGGCCCCGCACAACTCCGCGCCCCTGCCTGGCATGGCCCGTCTCTGGGCGTGGGAGGCCTTCGCCCACGGCGCCGAGGTCGTCGCCTACTTCCGCTGGCGCCAAGCCCCGTTCGGGCAGGAACAGTATCACGCCGGCCTCCTGCGGCCCGACAGCGCCCCAGCCCCGGCCCTCGCCGAGGCCCGGCAAGTAGCTGACGAATTGGCCGAGATGCCGGATGCAGGCACGGCGCAGGGGGACGTGGCCCTGGTCTTCGACTACGCCTCTGCCTGGGCATGGGAGACGCAGCCGCAGGGCGAGGACTTCGACTACTTCGCGCTGGTCTTTGCGGTCTATCGCGGGCTCCGCGCCAAGGGGCTGAACGTGGACATCGTCCACCCGAGCACCGACATGGCCGAGTACTGCCTAGCCCTCGCCCCCGGCCTCTATTCCTGGCCCGAAGGCTTTGCCGATCGCCTGCCCGCGGTTTCGCTCGTCGGGCCGCGTGCGGGGGCTAAGACGCCCGAGATGGCAACCCCGGTGCCCCTGCCCCCGGCGCTGTCGGGTCTCGACACGACCGTGGCGCTGGTCGAAAGCCTGCCGCCCGGGGCAGACCGGCCCCTCGTCGGGGGCGGGGCGCTGCTAGGCTGGGTCGAAGAGCTCGAGGGCAACGCCGAGATCGTGATGTCCCGCACCGACGGCGTTCCGGCGCTCGTGCGGGCGGGCGGGTTGCACTATCTGGGCGGCTGGCCAGATGAGGTCGCGCTGGCGCGGATCCTGACGCACCTGACAGCCGAAGCGGGCATCACCACGCGCGACCTGCCCGACGGCCTGCGCCTGCGCGATACGCCCACGCACCGCATCTGGCTGAATTACGGGCCCTCCCCGGTCGAAATCGACGGCACCGAAATTCCCGCCGCCGGCGTTCTCGGCGTCCCGCTCTGACCGTCGACGAGAACCCCCGCCCGGAGCCCAATGCGGCGCGGACGGGATCTACGTGAGCAGATTGGCATCATCACCTGGTGAAGGCTCCGGCAGACGCCGCTGCCATTCCGCTGTGCGCTGCCTGCGCCGCTGCGTCGGGCTGCACCAGCAGAGCAAGCGTGTCCCTCCCGATAGAGTTGGTCATGTTGTCGGCCGCGGCGAAGATCAGCAGGCGCCAGCTCCGCCTCCCACCCCGGGAGAGGATGCTAATGCAAGCGGTTGAACCGTGATGAGCGACAACCAGATCCGACCTTGGCTGACGCCATTCTCGACCGCCTCGTCCATAACGCGCACCGGCTGCCCCTTGCCGGCGAGAGCATGCGCAAGCGCGCGGCTACATTGAAACCGCTTGACCCGACGGGCCGAGCCTGACTCCATGAAACAGTCGGCCAGACTGCCCGAGGCGTGGAATGGCTGCCCACGATGCCGTGGAATCAGTGCCCATCTTCCGTGGAATGCGCATCCAGCGGCTGTAAAGCGTCTTATGCGGCCCATAGGCAGAGGGTGCGTCTCGCCAGCGCAAGCCATTGCGATTGATGAAGATAATCCCGGTCAGAACCCGTTTGTCATCGACCCGGGCTTGCCGTGAGACTTCGGAAAGAAAGGGGCGAGCTTGGCCATCTGCTCGTCGGTCAGCCAATACAGGTTGGTCATGTCACCGCTCCGTTTTCAAAGCCGTGAATCACGCCAAGCTGCGACTATCAATGCATCCTGACCCTAGGATGAAACCTATCACGTGAGGGTCGACGACCAGTGCTACGAAATTCCCGAGAGGCTGGTCGTCGGCAGACAAGCCGCGCCTAGGAATGGGGCGCGGCTTAGCATCATCAGCCGTTAGGCGTCAGCTTGTGAATCATGCCCTCGTCGACGGCGGTATAGAGGCTTCCGTCCGGCCCCAGAACAACTGACCGAAAGCGACCGGGCTCCATCGGGAGGGTCATCTCGGTCACGTCCTCCACCAAAAGCTTTCCGTCCTGCTCGTAAAACTCGATCACGTCGATGCGCTGGCCGATCGGCGTGCCGCCAAATCCGATGCCCATGATGCCGACGACCATAGCGTCGCCCCAGTCGCCCCACTGCTCACCTTCGAGGAAGGCGGCAGAGGAGGTGCCCTGCGACCACCCGTTGTTTTCCCAAACCGGCGGCATCGCGTCGGGGTAGGTCTCGAAGTCGGTCATCGGCATGAAGGCCGCGCGCTCGTAGCGGTTCATCCCCTCGTTCTGGTTGGGCATGTATCCGCAGTAGCCGTCGGGGCAATCTCCGCGGCCCGCCATGTTGTCGCGCGGGTCCCAACCGCCGTTCCCGCCATTTTCGAGCACCGTGATTTCGTCAGAATGCCACGGTCCGTGCTCGGCGGTGATCGCCTGGCCAGTTTCGGGATGGAAGGCGATGCCCTGAACGTTGCGATGCCCATAGGTATAGGTTCGTTGATCAAAGCCGTCGGGCGGTGTGTTGTCCGCGTGGCCCTGACCGTCCGTGTTCATGCGTAAAACCTTGGATCCCATCATGTCGGGGCTTTGCGGGATCTCCTCGTTGTGGTTGTCGCCGGTTGTCAGCCACAGCGCCCCGTCAGGACCGAAGCGAACGCGTCCGCCGTTATGCGCACCGGGGCCGCCGAAAGGGTGATCCGACGCTTCCATCTTGTAGGGGACGTCATCGACGATGTCGGTGCGATCGGAGACGGCGGTGAAGTCCTCGTTAACGGTGAAGCGCATGAGCCGGTTGGTGGACGGCTCCGACATTCTCGACGAGGCATAGACGTAGATGCGCCGGTTGCTGTCGAAGTCTGGATCGAAGGCGACGCCTTGCATCCCGCCTTGCCCTTCGCAGAATAGATCCGGCCCGTTCGAGGGATAGCCCTCGGTCTCGGCCACGCCGTAAAGCGCGTTGACGGTCCCGTCCGGCATGCGCACGGACAGCCCCCTGCACCTCTCGGTGAACAGCATCGTTCCGTCATCCAGGAACGACATGTCCCACGGGTTCTCCAGCCCTTCGAGGAGAACTTCATGCTGAAGGTTGGTGGTATTCATTCCGGATTGCGCAAGCACCGGCGACGCAAGTATGGCAGTCCCGGCGATCAAGGTCGCAATAAGTGACGTGGATTTAGCCATGGTTTCTTCCTCCCAGAAAATGAACAGACGATCTGGAACGGTGAACAACGTGTTCGCTGGTGCCCGATTGTCTGATATCGACCCTAACCGCGTTCCAGTTCAGATCAAGCGATGCGCTGTCTTGAATGCATTCCGGTTCAAGCGCCCGGGCCGCGTCAGTCGAAGGCCGTGGTGACATAGACAGACAGGTTGGAGATATCTTCGTCCGACAGACCCTTTGCGTTCTGGATCATCAGGATGGAGTTCGGGCCGATCCGCTCTCCGGCGCGGTAGGTTTCCAGCCTGTTGGCAATGTACTCCGGCGTCTTGTCGGACAACTTGGGGTAGCTCGCCACGCCCTGCGCCTTGTTGCCGTGACACGCACTGCAGTTTCTCCTGAAGATTTTCTCGGCCGCCTCGAGATCCACGTCTACCATCGCGGCCGTCTCAGTGGCATTTTGCGACTTATCGGCGACGGCACCATGGCTTTCCGCCCATGCCGCAAGACCGAACAGGGTCGCCACCCCGGCCAGCGCGAAAGTCTTCAACATTTGTGTCTCCTCCTGTGATGCGACGCTGATCGACCTTAGGGAGTCCGGAGGGAGCGTCTAGGGGCAGCGTGATCCCGGTCTATGGTCAAGCCCCATGCCGTCTACAGTACTTACCGAGCGCTTCTCAGCTTTGACATGGGTAAAATTCTTATCGACGTCGGTTTCGTTGGCGCAATGGAAACCAATTTGCCGATCGCTCCGCATGGCCAATCCTCGCCCTTCGTGACCGACAGCCAATTTGTCACAGTGTGTCTAGCCAATTGTCCGCTGGGGCGAGAACGCCGAGTTCGCAATCGGCGCGCTCGCAAGTCCCCTTTTCGTCCTTCGTGACGTCCGTGCAGCAGCCAGCTTGGATCCCCTGCTGAATGTCTGCTTCCTCGGTGCGGAAGGGCGTCTTCACGTCCGCAGCGAATGGCAGTTCTCCGCCCTTCGTGTCGGTTGTCGCACCGTAGCGATTTACGCCGTCACGGCAGGCCGTCAAACTATGGTGGAAGCTCTCAGCCCCGCCGCTCTCGCTGCTCCAGCCACCCTGCGATGATCCGCCTGACCATCTCGGGCCGGGTGGGGAGGTCGTTTTCTTCCTTTCGGGCTTCGTCCAGGGCGGCAATCGTTTCTACAGGCAAGCGAAGAGACAGCTGTTCGGTCTCTTTGCGCGGGCGACCCATTTTTTTCATCAGCTTTCCGTTGACTTTATGGTACGGTAAAGCATATGATTAGCGCACGGGTACCGGAGGTGCAACTCCAATACCCGTGCTGACCACAACGATCTATTGGGAGATCATCATGGCTACCTATTCCCCTAGCACCGGTGCGCCCGCGGGCGGAAGCGACGATCGCGCGTTCTACGCGAATGCCGCGGCGTTCGACGTTGTGCTCGACGCGCTTCACGCCGCCATCCATGCCGAGGCGCTTGTCGGCCCCGATCCGTTCGATCCCGCGTTGGCGGGTCTGGCGCGCGACGCATCCGACGCCTGGACGATGTGCGATGACACTGCCACCCGGTTCCTGGACCGTCCTGGCCTCCGCCCCGATCACGTGATGGCGGCCGAACATATCCTCGACGTCCTGCGCAGCGACGGGATCGGCGAGGTGCACGCCTTCATCCTGCCGGCCGCCTTGCAGTGGGCCGCCCTGCGCTGCGCGCGTCAGCGGGACCTGCCCTCCGCCATCCTCTCGCGGCAGCTGAGCCATACGGGCTCCGCCCTGCGCCTGATCATCGAAGAGGCCCGGGCCGCGGACAGCGAGACCGTTGCGCGCGACGATCCAGGCGATCTGCCGCCGGCGGCCTGATCTCCCCCGTAGACGTCACCGATGCCACGCCGGTTCGGGCCCGATCCGGCCCGTCGTGGCACGCCGTCCCCTGCCCTCATCTCGCTCTGATCCACCCGAGGAGCCTCCGTATTCGTTCATACGCCCCCTCTTCCCTCTCTCGCTGACGGCCCCGCCGTCTGTCTGTCCTCCTCTTCCGTGCCCAAGGGTTTTCGCCCGAAGCCCACCCGGCACGGGGTCGAGATCACTCCCCGCACCGATGACAGGTATCGGCGGCTGTTCCGGTACCGCCCTTGCGTCCGGGTCCGCCGGAATCGCCGGCGCACCGTTCTCGGTCATCGGCTTCGAGGCCCGTCCCGGCATCCGCGCGCGCCGCGGAGAAGCCGGGTGCCGGATCGCGCCGGGATCGCCCGGTCCCGCCCCCCTTAGGC
>Ga0114903_1000314_pt1 | contig 31029 bp, 20 predicted proteins | sample MalvirDeepMed_s2_FD_87289 | JGI IMG/M metagenome (GOLD analysis project Ga0114903, IMG submission 87289) | Marine viral communities from the Global Malaspina Expedition - Malaspina viral metaG DeepMed_s2 | ecosystem: Environmental > Aquatic > Marine > Oceanic | place: Mediterranean Sea...
CAAGACGATCGAAAAACGCCGCTTGCTGCATCGTCAGACAGCCGCATAGACTGAAGTCCCAAAGAGCCAGACCCTCCGTTCGAGATCACCCGCTCGTGTTCCAAATCATCTGACGACGGACACGCGATCCAGAAGTGCCTCGAGTACTTTGCCGGGGTGGACCGCACCCTCACAGGCTACGAGGGCCTGATCGCTGCGCAGGACTGCCTGCCGAACGATGAGCGCCGAGACGCCTTCGCATCGGACTTTAGCGTCCTCACCCGCATCTGGGAGGCGTTGTCGCCCGACCCGATCCTGACACCCCACGAGAAGGATTACCGCTGGCTCGCGCAGGTCTACGAGTCGCTCAAGCCGTCAACGGGCACTGGGCGGCTGCTCTGGCACCGTCTGGGCGCGAAGACGATCGAGCTGATCCACGAAAATGTCCATGTCGATGCCGTGCGGGATGACCTCGACACTCTGGTGATGGACGCAGAACTGCTGGAGGCGGTTCTCGGCAACCCGGACCCCGATAAAAAGGCGAAGGAAATCTCCGTCAAGCTTACAGGCCGGCTTCGAAAACACACCGGCAATCCTCAGTACAAGGCACTAGCCGAACGCCTCGAAGACCTGAAGAACCGGCATCAGCAGGGCCTGTTGCTCAGCATCGATTTTCTCAAAGAACTGCTGGAGCTCGCCAAGGACGTCGTGAAGATGGAACGCGAGACCCCGGTCGAGGAAGACATCGACCGCGGCAAGGCCGCCCTTACGGAACTTTTCGAGGATGCAAAGAATGGAGAGACGCCGATCATGGTCAAACGCGTGGTCGACGACATTGATGAGATCGTCCGCGCGGTGCGCTTCGATGGCTGGCAGGCCACCCATGCTGGGGAACGGGAGGTGAAGAAGGCGCTTCGGCAGACCCTTTTCAAGTACAAGCTTCACCAGGACGCCGAGCTGTTCGAGCGAGCCTACGGCTATATCCGCGAGTACTACTGAGCATGAAAGAACTGCTAGAGAATGCGGTTCTGTCCATCGAACTTGGCGTCGAAGATTTTGAGGCCGACGATGAGCGCCGCTTGCTTTCCGCAATCCGAAACCTCTACGCGGGCGTTCTTTTACTCTGCAAGCAGGTACTCTGGAATGAGTCCCCCGCGGGGTCGGAGGGGGCCTTGATCTATAAGGATTTGGTGCCGGAGAAGCAGGCCGACGGCACCGTGCTAATGAAGCCCAAGAAGGCACACCGCAACACCGTCGATCGACGCCTCATCGAAGAGCGGTTCAAGAGCCTCGATCTAGAACTCGACTGGGATCGGCTTACGAAGTTGGCGAACATCCGCAACGACGCCGAGCACCTGTTCCTTAAGGCGACACCTACCGTTGCGCGCGAGGTGCTGGCCTCCGCGATGCCCCTAATTGAGCGGCTGATGGTCGAGCATCTTGAAGAGGAGCCACTGGGGGTATTTGAAGATAAGGTTTGGCAGAAGCTTCTGGAAAACAGAGAGATATTTGACACGCAACAGGCCCGGTGCCGCGACACTTTCAAGACCGTGGCGTGGAGCGGTGAGATATTCACACGTGCTTTGCCATTTCTCAGGTGTCCACATTGTTCGTCGCCGCTGGTCCGGTGTGTTGAGACTGAGAACATGGCGTTCGATAATCTCTGGATCGAGTGTGCTGAATGCGGTGAAGAGATCGACCGAGAACCTTTGTTCGAAAAAGCCTTTGGCGATGTGAACGATCAAGAGGCCTATTCTGTCGCGAAAGATGGCGGAATGCCTTCGGTCACGACTTGTCCGATCTGCGACCGAGACTCTTGGAGTCGCTGGGATCGCAAATGCGTCTTTTGCAACGAGGACCGGTTGATCTGCGATCTATGCGAAACCGAGTGTGATCCGGAAGACTACAACACCCTTGATGGCCTTTGTTCCTCATGTTCATGGGGAATGCAGAAAGCGATGCGCGATGACTGAAGCGGCCTGGTTTCCACCGATACAGTTGACCAGTGCTGGTTCGATCTGTGTTCCATCTTTAGAGCACGACCGCCGTCGAAGTGTTCAGCTGCATATTCTGAAAATCTCAGCAATTTCATTCGGTTGCAAGCTGTTCACCAAATCGGCGCAGTCATGAGGTTCGGAGAATATCGGCCCTGAGAGACCGCTTCCGGCGCTCTTGGCCCGGTGGCCGGTGCTCAGCCCCTCCCTCATAACCCCCTAAAATAACGGAAAAATCCGGCCGCAGCCGGATCGGGAGAACGCTTTCTCAAGGGCAAGTGGCGGAGGCTGTGTCCGCCCATCTTGTATTGCGCAAAATTTCAAAACATAGAAAACGGCCATAAAAACGATTGAAAACAAGACACTTAGCAAATGATGACTATTGCAAGAAGTTGCAGAAGAAAGTAGGTAAGGGCATCTCTTTTGGTGGCAAGGATGGCGGCAAGACATGCCCAAGCGTTCGCCAGAACTCAAAGCCTTAGAAGTCAAACGCCTCTTCAAGCCCGGACGTCATGCAGTGGGCGGGGTCCAAGGGCTCTATTTGAACGTCACCGACACGGGAGCAAGGTCGTGGATCTTACGCGTGATCGTCAATGGTAGCCGCCGACACATCGGCCTCGGCGCGTTCGATGATGTTTCACTGGCCGAGGCGCGAGACCTCGCACGAGAAATGCGCAAGAAGATCATCAGCGGCATCGATCCGGTGGCAGAGCGAAAGGCGGCTCTTGCTCGCGCCGAGCATCGCCGAGGCTTAAGCTTCTCCGATGCCTTTGAAAGGTATTTCGCCGACAAGCTGGAGAGTGAACTGAGTAATCCCAAGCACCGGGAACAGTGGCGATCGACACTGACCACTTACGCCTATCCCGTCATCGGCAACAAGTCGGTAGACCTGATCACGGTCGAAGACGTTCTCGCCGTTCTCAAACCGATCTGGACCACGAAAACTGAGACAGCGACCCGTGTGCGCCAGCGCATCGAACGTGTTCTCGACTGGTCCGCCGCGATGGGCCACCGCTCGGGCGTCAACCCCGCCCTGTGGAAAGGCAGCCTGCAGCAAATGCTTCCGGCACCCACCAAGGTGAAGGTTGTTGTGAACCATCCTGCGGTGGCCATTGACGAAGTGGTGCGCTGGTTTGCTGTCCTTCAGACGCGTGACGGGATAGCTGCGAGAGCGCTCACGTTCCTGACCCTGAACGCCTCACGCTCGCAGGAAATCAGAAAGGCACGTTGGGAAGAGATCTCCTTCGAGACTGCTACTTGGCTGATCCCTGCCGAGCATATGAAGATGAAAGAACCCCACCGAGTGCCTTTGTCCGCACGCGCGATCAACCTTCTTCGACAGGCTCCAAGGTTTGCCGGTTGCCCCCTCCTCTTCCCTTCCCTTAGAGGAGGGGAAATGTCCGACGCAACGCTGTCTGCGGTCATGAAACGGATGCACAATGCCGAGGTGGATTGCGGCCGCAAAGGGTTCCTTGATCCTGTGTCAAAGCGTCCGGCGGTGCCGCATGGGCTGCGCTCAACGTTCCGAGACTGGGTTGCCGAGCGCACGGATCACCCTCGCGAGATGGCCGAGATCGCTCTGGCGCATGAGATGGGCAGTGAGGTTGAGCGCGCCTACCGTCGCGGGGACATGCTGGAAAAGCGGCGCCGGATGATGGAGGACTGGGCAAACTTCATTTCTGGACGAAACCAAGCCTAACGCGCGTCTGAACGGGCCAGACCGGGAATTCCGACTGGCTTTCCGACCCTACGGATGGTCTTATCAGCCACGCGGTCAACGAGCAGTCCACTATGAACAATTCTTCCCAAGACATCGCCGTGAAGCAGTTTCGGCAGATATTCACATGGCCATTTGTCATGTCCGGCAAAAAGTCGGCAGACGAATGGTTTCAGGCGTGTGGGAAGAAACTGAACGGCACAGGCAGCAAGTGGGTTGAAACATCGCCTGCCAAGCTGATGCCCGACACCGCGCGGGTCGGCAAAGGGGACGAGAACCAAGCCGACCGGAACATGTCTGAAGCAGCCGACATTCTAACCGGTTTCTACGAAGAGGCTGTCTATTTTCACGATTTCATTCGCGACTCGCTCTACAAGAAATCCGACAACGTAAAAACCTATCAACGTCCCTCGTTGAAACGGATCGAGTTTTCCTTTGGCGACGAGTTGGGGCGGCAGTGTTTTTCGATACCCTTCACGGCACTGCACCTTTACAGGAGCGGTGTTGCGATCCTGACACTGGAACTGGTGCATGAAAGCGGGCCATTAACGCTGGCGCAATGCCAGACACTGGTCGATCGCCTTCGCCGCGCTTATCCGCCGTTCTGGTTTGCGCCGGGCATGCCTGCGCTGACGCCTCTGGCCGCGACACTCTTTGAAACCCGCCATGCGGCCGGTTTGGATGACACCGACCCACCGGGGATTGCGGCACGGCCGCTCGGTCTGAAACGACTTCAAGACCGGAAGAGCGCCCAGGACGCATTGATAACCGAGGAGTTCCGCGAACCTCTCTTCTCGTGGTGGCGCGCGCTGTTGGAGCCGCTGGCCGTGGTCGGGAACTCCGCCGACAGTGTGTCCGGCGATACAAGAAAAAGCGAACCGCTGCTGCGCCAGGTCCTAGACGAGCGCATTCCCCTCATGACGACCATCGCTCTGCAACCCGATCCATCCCCGGCGGCGGCCGTTTCGTCCATTTCAGAGGGTGACTGGTTCCGCATCGCGGGGGCAGATAGCGCCGGTGACACCTCTTTTCCCTATCATCCCTGTTTCCTTCACACTCAGTCCGACGCGCTGTTCTACGACCGCTATCTGCCTTTTGAAGGGGGCGACGAAGACACGGCCACACGCCTCACCTTCGCCGGCTACCATTTCGCGGCCGTAGGCTCCGGTGGGTTCTTTGACAGCCACCTGACCGAGCATGTCCGCCGCCATTACCGTCACATGCAGCACCTGTGTCTTCTCGAATTTGCAACGCTACTCAGCATCTCGCAGCGCTTGTGCAAGGCGCTCGATTTGCGCGACGCAGGCGGCGATCGGGCGAAATCCGCGTTTCGGCAGGAGATTCTCGAAATTCAGAACGACTTCATGGACTTCACCCATCGCTATCATTTCACAGGGGTGTCCAACCAGCTTCAGGCGCGCGAGCTGTTCGACCGGTTCCGCGACAGCATGGAACTCGACGCGCGCTACTACGAGATCAAGGCCGAGCTCGACAGCGCTGCCGATCTGGCACGAGCTGAAGAACAGCGGGCGGCGACAGATGCGGCGAACAACCTGACCGAGGTCGCGACGGTCGCCGCTGTGATCGGCGTCGCCGCGGCGCTGACCGGCATGAACGTGCTGTTCGATGAAGAGGCGGAGCTCTTTTCCCTCGTATCTCGGTTCACACCGCTGACCTGTGCGAATTTGGCCTTCGACGCGATGGTCTTTGCCGCAACCCTGCTTTTGACCACCCTTGGCGCCAGCGCGCTGTTCTGTAAGGTCGCGACAACCACCCTTCGTGGCTATTTGACCTGGATCGGTTTTGCCGCGGCGTTGCTGTTTCTTCTCGGGTTGGCGGGTTTTCTAAGCGGCATACCTTCCAAGAGCATCTGTTCGCCGCCTGACGCATTTCAGACGATGTAGCGAGACCGCTATCGTGCGTTCGTGGCATCACGCCAACGCACGCGGGGCGGGTTCATTCGCTGCTTCGCGGCCATGTCTGATGCACCCGAACGCAAAGACGACTGAACCCAACTAACCCCGGGTCTCAATCCGCTGTTTCGCGGCCATGTCTGATGCACTGTTTTTGCCTCGCGCTGACCGCTTCCGGTCTGGTCTCAATCCGCTGTTTCGCGGCCATGTCTGATGCACCTGTCGGCTGAAGAAGAGGAGGAAGAGGAAGAAAGGTCTCAATCCGCTGTTTCGCGGCCATGTCTGATGCACGTTTGCCTTTCATTGTTCTGCTTGGCTGTAGGCGAGTCTCAATCCGCTGTTTCGCGGCCATGTCTGATGCACCCGCCCTTGCCGCCGCAGAGGCCGAGAACGCACGGGTCTCAATCCGCTGTTTCGCGGCCATGTCTGATGCACTGGCCGACGCCGCCCTTGCCGCCATGCCCGACGCGTCTCAATCCGCTGTTTCGCGGCCATGTCTGATGCACCCGGCGCCATCCCCTACCGGGAATTCACTTTCGTCTCAATCCGCTGTTTCGCGGCCATGTCTGATGCACCCGACGGCTATTCCATGCTGGTGATCGCACCCCAGTCTCAATCCGCTGTTTCGCGGCCATGTCTGATGCACTTACCCTCCACAATGCCTTGTTTTAAAAGCCACAAATTTCGGTCCCTCCAAGCCGGAGGTCAGATTTGCCCAGCGGAATGCAATCTCAACTCCCTTCAATGTTCCCCTATCATTTTTTCCCTTTCTGGCCATATCCTTATCATATTTCCAAGCAGGATCGGGTGTTTTGGAGCATTACCCCTCCCCCCGCAGTTGCACTCAGGTCTGCAAAAGTCGGCCCGGCGGACGGCGTGCGTCCGGGTTGCGCGATACACCGATCCCGGTCTTTTTCCGCAGATCCGCGAAGGCCTTGGCCTGTTTGCCTTCGCTCATGTAAGGTAAATAGGTCGTGCCGGGATCACGCCAGCCCCGCGGCCTTGCCGCCTCCAGCAGCGCCTGGATAGCCGGACTCTTGTGCCACGTCGCACTTGGTGAACCCGTCAGCGCAGCGATCTCCTGACCGAAAGCATCGAACAGGTCCTGCAGGGGCCCGGCGCCCTGCTCGGCCTTCCAGTGCACGGGATTGGCGCTGCGGTCCGCATCCCACGCGGTGTTGCGGCGCGTGTGGAGTTTCAGCGATGCCACCCGAACCTGCCCCGCCCCAAAGGGCTTGCCACGACCGATCAGATGCCGCGCCTCGGGGTCGGCGCCCAGCGTCAGCGCCCAAAGGATCGCCCCAAGTTCCGCCTTCGAGGCATTGTGCAGTCGGATCCGCCCGCGGAAACGCGCGTCGCCCTGCGGGACAAGGAAGCGCAGATGCGTCTTGGTCTCGCCCGAGACATCGGCGTTCTGGTCGCGAAGCGCCGACAAAAGCGGTTTGCCGGGATCGCCATCGGTGCCCGGCCGATGCCGCACGAGATACCGCTTGCGCCCGGCCAGCGCCACCTTGCTCGCTGTAGAATAATCCTTTTCAACCCCTGCCAGATAGAAGGGCGCGAACGACGCCTTCGGCGGCCCCATGATGGTTGTGATCGGCTGCTCCGGCCAAAGGTGGAAGTCACCCGGCCCTTCAGGGAAGGCAAATTCGAAGGTTACGCGCCCTTTGCGGGCAAGATCCGCCGGATCGCTGCGCTCGGCGACCTGAGCGTTGGCGGGTTGACCGGCGATGCTGTCCTTCGGCTCGAAGACATAACCAAAGAGTGCATCGACGAAATCCGGATCAGGCACGGTGCCGTCATTGCTGACCTTGTGCGCCGGGGCGCTCTCGGCCAGCACATCGCCGATGGAGCGCGCGTGCGGGATTCTATAGAGCCGCGTAAGGCCGAAGGAAAACTCGCGATCAGTTGCATTTTCGGCCAGGTTGCCAACGAAGAAGACAGGCACGCGGCCGCCTGCGGTGTAGGTGCCGTGGAACTCTGCCCAAGACCCGTCCGGCTTGCGGGCATTCTGGGACGGTTTGCAGTTCGATGTCTCAAAAACGTTCCAAGCCGTGTCACTGATGGGCACAGGATCGGCCCCCGCGTCGAAGAAGACGTATTCGTATTTCTTGTTGACGATGCCCTTGCCTGGCACGGCCCCAGAGACGATCAGGTGCCCCTTGCGATTGCTGTCACCCGGCTGAAAGAGGCGCCGACCCTGGTGTTCGCCCGCATCCGAAAAGGGCTTTGCGTTGCTCTGCGCGAAGGCCGCAGCGCCCTGCCAGGTAATCTGCCGCTCGGCATATTTGGCATCACGCTCTTTATGGGCCCATTTGCTGGTGACGTTGGGATCATCCGAGCCGACCAGGTCGGCGATCCGCACAAAGCCCCAGCCGCAAGGTGTGATATGCGGGGTGCCATCGACCATCGTCAGCCAGCCCGCCTGAAGTCCGGGCGTGCCTGTCGTGCGCTCGACGAACGCCTTGTAGCGCGGGTGTTCGAAGTCCCGCAGCGCAAACCGAGCATGGCGGTTGAGTTGGCTCAATCTGCCGGACGCCGCAACTTCGACGACGCTACGCATGGCGCCACGGATGGTGGCGCCCGGAACGGCCCATGTATCGCCGAGACGGAATGGCTCGACCGTTTGTGTCCCGTCCGGCGTCTCACGGGTTTCGCCGATGAGCAGCGGTGTTTCGACCTGCCAATCGACCTCAATCACCGCAGAGAGACGGCCCTCCGCCGGATGGTCATGCGAACAGGGCCGCTTTTTGAGGACGGAAACCGAGTCATTCACAGGCACGAAGCGGAAGGGCGCAGTGACAAGATGGCCATCCTTGACGGCATCCCACGGCGGCGGAGTTTTAACTCTTTCTCTTGGGCTCGAAGACTTCGTGGCTTGCTCTTGAAGTATACGGCTGACGGTTGTTTCGGCGGTCATGGCCTCTCGGACCTGCGCCCAGAGGGATTCTTCGTCACCATCAAATCCAAGCTCATCGAACGCATGATCGAGAACGTCGTCACGCACGTCGTCAGCCCGCGCCGATATCATGCGGCCGCGTCCGTAAGCTGCCAGGTCCCGGACAAGATCAGATGTGATGTCAGTCATTTGCTAATCCTCCAAGTCTCCTGACCGCGAAGGCGCCGAAGCCCCGCGTTTTCCCCAGCCCAAGCTCAAGACCCCCCCAGATGTCATCCTCAAGCTCGGTGATGAGTCTATCAAAGAAGGCACGGTCATCCGCTGCGGTGGCGGCCAAACGGGGGTGAAAGCGCAATGCGATTTCGTATTCTGGTGCAAGCCACGCCTCGACCGTATAGAGCGCATTGTCGATTGGCACGGCGCTGAACCGGTCGATGCGCACTGAAGTGACACGCTGCTTTTTGGGCGTGTTGCGCAAACGGATACGATCAACTGAGAGCTGACCTCGCCAGCCGGTGACACCGAAAAGCCTCTGGGTGGATGTCAGGTCAGCTGGATCGTCATCCTTAGCTAGAACAAAGTCTTTGTCGTCCCACCTTCCGGGGAACTCGATGGCTTCGAGCCACGCGGACTGCGCCCGTAGAGCACCAAGAAGCGTTGCGCCGGTCAATTCGGGGCCGCCGCCAGGCTCGCTCAGCCCTACGATCTGTGGGGTGCTCTTGTCACCCTTCGATGGCGCGTTTTCCGGGTCGGAAATCATAAACGGCGATTTTGTTGTCAACAGCAGCGCAACTTGCTCCCCTTTGACATCTGGCGCAGAGGCCTTCCCGACGGCCTCCCTCCATTCATTGGTTACATCGTCTGGGCTCCTCTGACCCGGCACAATGCGCCGCGCATGGAAACTGTTCGTCTCAGCGGCGATCCGCCCCATGGACTGCCGAGTGCCTTTTCCCAGCGCAATGCCATCGGCTGCAAGCAGAACGGCCAGTAGAGTCGCTAGGTCTGTGACGAGTTCCTTTTCGGGACTATCAACGCATACCAATCTTAGCGCGAAGCGCGCGCCCGGCTCGACAATCTCGCGCGTAAAGAGGCGGGACTTCAGCGCCACACCGGTCTCGGGGTCGATGGCGACGCGCGTTGAGCGCCTTGTTCCAGCCTCTTCCTGTGGTTCAAGAAACGCGTCGGAAAAGATCATCCTTCCGGCTCTATGTTGTGACCGGCTTCCCTCGGCGATCTTGTCTCCAAACAGCGCGCATGCATCGGGCAAGTGGCTACGCAAGCATCCCTTCAACGACGAACCGGGTATGTATGGTCTATCCTGCCAGTCCCGCATGACGGCAGCGACCTCAGGCACATTTGCATCAACGTCTTGGTCCGATGAATCGAGCACTGCCTCTTCCACCGCCATTCCGCTGCCAATATGCAAGGCGGTCCGAGCCACAAGGACTAAGTCGAACTCAATGCGCGCGCCGATCATTTGGCCACCTCGAAAATCTGCACAGAGACCTGGCCGAAACCATTCTGCGGAAGGAAGGGACATGATGTGAAATCAAGATCGCGCTCGAGTTCCGGCACGCCGACGGATGCATTCTCGTTTTTCGGAGCGACATCCCAAGCTGCGACCGGCAAACCCTCGACCGCAATACGGTGAAGAATTTCCGATGCTTTGTCTGGATCGAGAATTTCAAGCCGAAACACCGATCCGGTCTGTGTTAGCACGAAAGGCTCCAAGCTGGTTTGCCCGAAAAATTCATAACGCAATGCCTGATAGCCTGCGCGCAGCGCGACCTGGCAGAAGAAGTCCAACGCGGCGGGTCTAGATGTGCCGGGTGAATCCAGCGGCTCCGGCCTCTCTGGCGCCAATCTAAAGGCTCCGTTTCCGAGCGTCTGCCAAAACGCTTCAAGCGCATCGGAGAAGCGCTGCTGCGATGCGAGGTGCCATTCCCGCAACATTAGTGCCGGTGTGCAAATCTCAACCTCCACTCGCTGACCAAGCGCAAGCGGCAGACGCGGCGGCTCTGGAGCGTCAACCAGTTTGATGCCGAGGGTTTCTAGATTTCGTGCAGTGATCGTGGCGCTAGCGGTTTTTCCGAGAGTCACCAGCCCACCGGCCAAATGCTCAAGACAGAGCCGCGCTTCCGGACCGACACCATCCGGGCAATAAATCGTGCCTTGCCATTCCAGTGGAATGCCTCGGAATTCGGGATGGATCGCCGATTCCACGAAAAGCTTCCCATCCGCGGCAGTGCCACGTTGAGAGTCGATGGCATTTCGCATCCGGTCGTCACGCGTATAGTTCGCAACGCTTTCAAGAGCGCTCGGCGCGTTCGGAACTCTCTTTGGGGTATCCTTCGCGTCACTTTTGAAATCGGGTATCGGTCCGTTCGGCATTTGGGAAATCGGCAGAGCGTCGTCCCATCGAAACGCAAACTGATTGTCCTCTAGTGAGTTGTCAGGCTCCAAGCCTACACTGTCCAAGCGAACCATGATGTCGCGCCTGTGGTCGTCGTCTTCGCGACGATCGGGCAGTTTCGCTGTGCTTGTCGGCAGAGCATGAGAAATAACCATGTCTGAGAGCGCCCTCGCGATGCTGCCATCCAAAGGGTCAAGCCCGAGCCGCCTCAGTTTCTCCGCCAGCGCGCCCTTCAGGACACCACCTGGGATAACATGCTCTCCGGATAGGGTATTGCTGTCCGGACGTGTCGTGTTCACTAGGAGGCGTTTGTCGAGACGAAAACGGTAGAGAAAATGTTTTCCCATTCCCTCCAGCGATTTCGAGACGGGCATGCTGATCGCCCCTGATATCTCGCGCTCAACGACCTGCCCATAGCCCACAGTCTTGCCTCGGCCGATGGCAAAAACAGCATCAAGTGCTGACTCAATAGCGGATCTCGCTGATGCCGCCTGATCCGCACTTTCCAACCAGGCCAGCAATGCACCGCGAAAGCGCACTACTGAGCCGGGTTGCGCGACGAGCTCGACCGTCTGCAACTTTCCCTCGACGCCAGATCCAGTCTCGTCATTGATGGCAACCCGTGTAAGGCGACCACTTTTCTTTATGTGATCAGCTCGGAGATCTCGAAAAATCAAGGCCCCGCGATTTCGCGGTTCCAGATCATCCACCGCATTCTCGCCGCGCGCATCGGACCCTTCGCGTCCGAATGCCGCTTCGACGGACATTGGCAATGGGAAGTCGGCGTTGGCCAATGCAATCCAGGCTGCACGTAAGACGCCCTTGAGATGCGTGTCTGGAATGATTGGACGACCGTCAGGATCTCGCAATTGTATTACGTCTACTCCAAAACGCGCCGCCGCACCGCCGCCGATCAGAAACGGCGCACGGATACCTAGGCAAATATCGTAGCGAAACAGCCCGGGCGCACTCATGCGGCATCCTCCCGGTCCAGGCGCTCTGCAAACGGCGCGACATAGTCCCAAAGCTCTGCGAGTGCGACCAGACGCATGAGCGGCGCCGATCCGGACGACGGCAAAAGCTTGACGATCCGGTCCGCTTCCGCGACACCACGCGCTCTGAATGCAAAGTCAGTCAACAACTTCTCGAACGAACGATGCTCCTGCTCCAATATGTCCTCAGCAGCAATATCTTGAGCTGTAGATCGCTTAGAAATCAGCGCTTCGATCAGACGATAGACTTGGGAATGCGGCAGGCTGTCCGTCAGCTCGGCAACGTTTGAAAGAAGGGCATTCAGATCATCACCTGTTGCCCGGAAAACCTCGCCAGGATCAAATGCGTGATCCAAGGCAAATTCCTGATATCCCTCGCGTAGCGCACCAATCGCATCTGAGCTGTAGGACAATTCAGGCACGTCGTGGCTCTCTGAAATGTGAAACGCGAGGCTTTCCTTCCGTTGGGCTGTCCCATAGGCCTTCTTAGCGTCCTCGCAGAGTTCGTGCGCCGCAAAGAGTGCGCGCCGCACTGGCGTTCGCGAATGGCAGATCAGCAAGCCAACACGCCAACTGGGCAGTTCATCCAACACTGTCTTGTCACCGACGGTTACTCTACCTGCATCCGCGTCGTCCTTTAGGAGCCGCATCGCCTCGGCCGCGCCTTCGGAGAAAAGTCCTAATACGAGCTGCGCGATCTTGAAGGCATGCGCGGCTGGGACGGCGAGCACGAAATCCTCACCACCAAAGAGAATAGTTTCCATGCGCAGAAGTCGCTGGTCCTGCCATGCCAATGTTCCTGCCCGTAGCACCTGCAGGCGCGCCGGGGTCGTCCAAAGACCTGGCTTGCCCCAGCCTGGCGCCTCTTTCCGATCTTCCGCAATGAAGTGCAGAACGAGGTTTTCCAGCACATGCGCATTCACCCGGCGCACAAACAACGAAAAGGCCGGAATATCGCCGATCCGATTCCGAAGCTTCGAAAATCCGTTTCCGTCGAAGTGAAGAAAAGCTAGCTTTCCTTGCACCGAAGCCGGAAGCGGGCGACCCATCGGTCCGGCGATATCCTCAAAGCTACGGGCGAAGTTGTAGGTCTCGAACAGTCCGGCAGCTTCGAGACGCTCAAGCGCTGGCACCGACAGCGGCTTCGTGGCATCCGGACAACCGCCTGCTGCTTGACGCAGCTGAAATGCATAGATTTCGCGACGCGCATGGCGTCCGTAGCTTCGCAAGTCGGCGACGCGGCGACAGACCCGGATGCGCTTTAGTTTGCCTTGTTCCTCTACACTTTTGTCCGGAACCCGCTCGGCGGCCGGATAGCGGTCTTCGTTCACGACTATTGTTGCGCGGTCATCTTCGTCCTCATCCACCGTAAAGCGCAACGGGTCGATCGGGCACTGCCGACGCGCCTTGTCTGCCAGCGAGCCGGTCTGAACCAATGCAGGCGCAGACCGCGGCACGTTTGGGCTGCGCAACTGCCGACGCCGCGACCGGATTTGCGCCCAACGTAGCGCGCCGGACACGCCGCCTTCAGCCACTGGCTCCACGTCGACCATGATCGTCATGTGCTCGGTCGGGGCTTCGTGCACAAGTTCGACCTCTTTCCGCTGCGCTTGTTGGGACCGGGAATGGTCGGGGAAAAACAGCGGTTTTGGTCGATCTTTCGGCGCCTCGTAACTCTGGCGCAATTGTGCGTCAGCGCGGTCCCGCAACTCCAAAGCCTTGCGTTCATCGATCCCTGGGATGAAGAAAGCAGCAATGCTGGCGCCGTGCATCAGCAGTTCCGCGTCCTGACCTTGATCCTTGAAGAACCGGCACAGCTCCACCGCAATGGCCTCAAGACAGAGGCTAGAGCCGCGGATGCAGCTCAGATCGTTCGTGTTGACGATCGTATCACCAAAATTCACGCCCTCAGCGCGCAGCACCCAACCAGCATTTGTCACGACATTTTCTCCATTCAGATCACCCTCTCCAACCGAAAACGCCCTTGGCCGAAAGCAGCACGCGCTCCAGCGAAACATATCTCTCCGAGGGCCAGCAGTGGCGCGACCGTGGCGAGGTCGCCGCGATAGACGACACGGCCAATCGCCCCACCCATGGGCAGAACCTTGCCCTGCCGCATCGCGCCCCGGCGCCAGGGCACGACCTCGGCCTGCTCCCAGGTGCCGTCGAGTGCCGATATCGCCGCCAGCGTTTCGGCCCGTGCCTCGTCGCTCAGTTGCAACGCCGACCAGCGGGCAAGCCCGTCGATGCGATCGACCAAGCCCTTCAAGAGCGCGCGCGGCTCTACATGATTGCCCTTCTCGGTGTTGCGGATCAGGACCGGCGTGACGAACGACAGTTCGGCCATGCCACGCATGACCGGCACCGCCACGCCTTCCTGTGCCACCATGATCCGCCGCGAGGGCTCGAGCCGCCCGATCCCGCTCAGCCCGGCGCGCAAGCCGCGGACCAGCGCGTCCGCCACCTCGCCCAGATAATCCCCCGCGGCACCGAAAAGCCGCACAGTGATCCAGAGATCATTGTCCAGCGCATCCGCCTCGATGACGAAGGGCGACGGCAGATCGTATCCCGGCCTCAGCTCCCCATTCTTGCACCAAAGCACCTGGTAGCCGCAGGGGGGCTCCCAGCGACAGGGCTCACCGGCCTGCGCCTCGGCGCTCGCAGCCGCGTGCAGGGCTGTGCCAAGCGCGCCACGCACCTTTCCGGGCAGGGCAGGATTCGCCACAAGACCGGCGCAATTCGGGATGCAAAGAGAAACTTGTGAAAAGGCAAACTTCTCAGAAACTCCTCGAATATCGATCATTCTTCATCCAATAAAGCCTTAAAAAACTAGAAACTCACTCATTGCAAATTTGAAACACTTGGCGGATCACCTCGCCAGAAAATCAGTTACCAGCTTGAAACATTTCAATATGAACTCGGGGTGCTTGTCACCTATTTTTCCATCCTCCTCAGTGGATCTGGTCGGACAGTCTCAAGGAAAAGCAACGAACCAAGCTTGCTCTGCAAGAGCGGGGTCACAGGTGTAATCAAATCGAAAGCGGTCGTCTTAGATGCCTGAAAGTCAATAACAGCTTGGCCTCACCTCTTCGCACGAGCGGACCACTTTTCGTGCCGGAATGGCGTCGCACGCCGGGCAGTGACCCAAGAGCGGTGCAATATACCCCAGGAACAAACCATGCCCGACGAGCCAGCGGTGCAAGCGGGTAGGAATTTACGCTCCGCAACCGATTGGGGCATGCGCCTTGCGGAGACATCGATGCCGGGTGAAATTCCTGCAACGTTGAATGACAAGTGCTGCGTCAGCGCGCTTCAACAAATTCCAGATCTCAGACCACCCAGAAGCCGGCGTCCTCTTCCATCGGCACGCCGTCACCGTAGACGCGGCTGCGGGCAAGGCCGTCGGCCCCCACCGCGTAGACGCGCAAGCTGTCGCCTGCATCGAGCAAAGCCGACACCCGTTGCGCGACAGCCGCCGCACGCTGCCGGGTCATGCGGCATTCGAAGACTGAGAATTGCACCCTGCTCGCCGCGGCCTCGAGTATCTTGGCCGCCTTGCGACGCTTCTTGTCCTTCGAGATGTCATATGCGAAAACCGTCAGCATTTCGCCCCGTGCCATAGTGCCCCTCCAAAAACCCAATTTGCATCAATTCCCACTTGGAAAACGCCGCAAAATGCTGATTACAATGCGGATTGTTACATATTTTTCCGGCATAATCATGCAAGTTATGCCATCATGGCCAAATTTTGCCTTGCGCCTTGGAAAGTGGCTGAGAAATCCGTTGCGAATCAGAATGCTGCAAGAGATAAGTAGTGAACCCTTGGCCGCGACACAGCGGATTGAGACCCTTTCCCAGACAGGTCACTTGACCACACGGGTAGTGAACCCTTGGCCGCGACACAGCGGATTGAGACGGGGCGGGCTGGTCTATCAGGGCGAGGATCGCGTAGTGAACCCTTGGCCGCGACACAGCGGATTGAGACTACTGAATTTTGCTTCTTGTTCAGAAGCAACAAGGGTTATTTGGGGTAGTGAACCCTTGGCCGCGACACAGCGGATTGAGACGTAGCAGGAAGGTATAAGCGATCGACATCGGCGGTGTAGTGAACCCTTGGCCGCGACACAGCGGATTGAGACTCGAAGAGGTAATTGCCGGAACATATTGTGCTCCGGTAGTGAACCCTTGGCCGCGACACAGCGGATTGAGACCAGCGCCTCGGCCTTCTCGTGCAGTTCTTGGCGTAGTGAACCCTTGGCCGCGACACAGCGGATTGAGACCCGAGGCCGATGGAGCCCATGGCTTGGAACTGGGGTGGTCAGTCCTTAGCCGCGACACAGCGGATGTGCGCCAAGGGGCAATCGGAACGAGCTGGCTCATCCGGCGATCAGTAATCCTGAACCGCCGGGGCAAAGTTGGCACGATCAGGATCGAGGACATGCTGGGCAAGCGCCCTTGCCTCCTCGACCAGCCGCGGGCGGCCGGCCATCCGCCGCCCGCCGTGCGGCGATCGCGCCACCCGGTCCATGGCGGCCTCATAACCGCGGATCAGCGCGACCCGGCCGTCACGCGCGATGCGGACCGGATCGTCGCCCTCAAACATCTCTGCACTCAGGTGCCGGTGCAGGAAAAGCGAAACAGCAAGCCCTTCGGTCAGAAGGGCCCGGGGCCCTTCCATCACATCCCAGACGCAGGCGTCGTGATAATCTGCCGATGCGTGCAGCACACCGAACCCCGGATGCAGTCCGACCTTGACGATCGCCGCACGCACGTCACGCTCCAGCAAGGCCGTGAGATAATTGATTGCGGCGTTGAGCAGGTCCGAGGCCGGGCGCATACGCCGAAAAGGGATCGGCGCACCGGGACAGAGCGCGCCGAGCGCGGGCCAGTAGATCGCCGCTGCGGCCCCCTCGTGACCGCGCAGTGCCTCGATGCTTTGCGCAGTGGGTAGCTTTCGAATGGCTCGGCCCAGGGCCTTTGCGGCGACGATGATATCATCCCGCACCGCGCCGGGGTCCTGCGCCCGGTTCAGCACCTGCAGCCGCGCCCGCATGTTGCGGAGCCGCGCATCGACGATGACCCGAGCCAGTGACAACCGCCGCGCCGGGTAAAGCACGAGGCGCGCCTGTGCCATGTGCAGGCCCGCCCGGTCGAACGCAGCCGGCTGCAACCAGCCCAGGGTGTCCCCTGCCCCATTGGTCAGCGCGAGGTCAGTGCCTTCGTGCATGGCCTGCCGGATGGCCTCGGTCTCGATTTCCGCGCCGGGGCCGATCTCGATCCGACCGACCCGCCCGGGCGACAGGGTCAGAAGCGCGCGCCCCTCATCGGTCCGCACGCAATAGCTGAGGTTCGAAAGCCCGAGCCGACGGTCCGGCTGCTGCAAATGAAGCACGCGGCCGCCACGGTCGTATCCCGCGCGGCGCTCTTCGGCGATCTCTTCCGCGACCTGCTGGTCTGCGCCATCTTGGCGCGCGAGGTCTCGCATAGTGCCAAGAATGTCCTCGGCTGGGTCGGACACCTGGCGCAAGGTCAGCGACCGGACGAACAGATGCCCCAGAAAGGTGAAGCCGGTATCGAAATCCACCACACGGCTTTCATCACTGTGCAGGTCGAGCCCGTGGCGCTGCAGCACCTCGCCGGACCGGGCCAGCGCGGCCTCGGCATCCTCCTGACGTTTCGCAAGCAGCACGAAATCATCGGCGAAGCGCACCAGCGTGATCCCGTCCTGCTCCAGAGCGGTGTCCAGCTGGTCAAGGTAGAGATTGCTCAGCAAAGGCGACAGCGGTGATCCTTGGGGCAGTCCGCGCCCGGCATGTCCGAACTCGTTTCCGGCGTGTTCCAGCCAATGCGCAACAAGGTCCACGATCATGCCCGCCTCGTCTTCGTCGGCCAGCGTTCGTTCCAGCAGCGCCAAGAGCGGGTCGTGCGGGATCGTCTCGAAACAGCGCACGATATCGGCTTCGGCCACCCAGGCATATCCCTGCCGCCGCAGCGCACCGATCCGCGCGACGGCCATGTCGACCGATCGGCCCGGTCGGTAGCCATAGCTGTCCTGATCGAAGAGCGGCTCGAACACCGGCACGAGGCCTGTCGCCATCGCTGTCTGTGCCACGCGATCGATGATCGACGGGATGGCAAGCGGACGCGTGCCACTTCGTTTCTTGGGAATATGCAGCAGGCGATAGGGACCGGGGCGGTATGTGCCGTCGCGCAGCGCGCGGGACAGGGCAGACAGCCGACCTTTGTGCCGGGGCTCGAAATGCGCGATGGTCTCGCCGTCGCCGCCGGCACAACCGGCATTGCCCCGCACTTTGTGCCAGGCCGCCATTAGGCTCTCGAAGCGGGTAATTTCGGTGAAGAGGCCGGAATTCGTGGTTTACATGGGGCCTGCTGCGGAGAAACGATGAATATTACAAACTGCAAATCCGAGACGAGTTGGCGTGTCCCGATTGGAAAATCCGGTAACGGCTTGAAATAGAATTGAAACTGGCGAAAATGAAAACAAAAAAGGGAGGGTCAGGTCAAAAATGTTATCTGGAGGGGCGCTGATGTGGAAATGGCTCGAAAAATTCCATTTTGCAGAAGGCTTTACAGGAGGTGAGTCTCTGCGATCTGGCCGCGACACAGCGGATTGAGACCGGATTTGCCAGCATCTTTCGACTTGCCGCCGTCTCTGCGATCTGGCCGCTACACAGCGGATTGAGATCCGGGGCCGAAGGTGGCGCGGCTGAAGGCAGCTTGGCGGGAGTCTCTGCGATCTGGCCGCGACACAGCGGATTGAGACCGGAGATATTGTCGGCGCCTTCACTTCCGTAGTCTCCGCGAGTTGGCCGCGACACAGTGGATTGAGACTCATGCTGCTTCCCCCATGCGCAGCCGGTCGTGCGCGCGGTCTGGGTGAATTGGCCGCGACAAAGCGGATATTGAGCGGCCTCTGGGTCAGCACTTATCTGCTCACTGCAGGCGGCGTCCTGTCATCGTCAGGTGACGGGCGCTTAGCGAATTTCAGGTCCATGACGAAGACAAGGAGGGGCACCGCCTCCGCATCGGTCCCAGAGGTGTCGGAAGGGGTGATCTGAGCTCGTCACGGCAGGACAAATGCCAGCTCGCAACACGCCGCAGGGAAAAGCGGGCCGCCGACCTGACGGTGCTCTTTCTCCCACCGTGGATAAGATTGTCGTGTCTGCATCGCCCGATGCACATTTAATGCTCGCTGATCAACCAGTCTGCAAAAGAAGCGACCAGGAACTGGCCACTAAAAAAACGATGAACGGAGCGGCACATTCAGTCTGGAAAATGGCGACAACCAGGATCGCTCAAAGTTCGCAAAACGTCCTATTCTTGCTCAGATGGAAAGGCCGCGACTGGTAACCCGTAATTACAAGGCTTTTTTGGATCCGGGACCGGCAGGCACATCATCTTGGCACTCATTGCACGCCAGCTGGTAAAGGAGTTTGCGCTCCAAACTTGACGCATCCTTTCCCAGTTTCGCGTTCATGTAAATGTTCCGTCAAGGCTTCTGGCCCTGTTCGCAAGGTGGATCGCTCGGCTGAAAGGCCGAGCCTGCGGTGCAAGTCGCCCTATGAAAGTCGCGAAAGGCTGGTTCGCAAGTTCCGGCGGCCTCGTGAGAGCAGATTATTGGGCGTCCATTGCCAAAGTGAGCCGCTGCTGAGAAATGCGGATCTTTCCAGGACAGGCATAGTCTTTGTGCCGAGCGTTGCGCTCCCGCCTGGATTGGCCGCACCAGTGGTAAGCTCTGCGATTCCTTTGTCGGCACCGACGGCGTTCGAGATCCCGCTGCGCTACTCTTCGGCGGACGCTGAAGCAGATTTCAGAAATACGTCGGCGTCGGCGCCGACCATAGGTAGGGATGAAGGAGGAGAGGTATATGTCTTATTGAGTGCCTCAGTTATCAGCCATTAAGTCCGCCTTTCACGGCAGAGATGCCTGATATTGAGCTCGCGTCCCGGGAAACATAACGGAATGCAGGGTATGGATCGACCTGATCTGTCCTCGGCTAGACCCGAAGTTGTCAGAAAAGGACGTCGCCGTCGGCGCGCCTGGGTCAATTACCTTCACAGGCAGAATTGAGTCACCGAAGTCGGTGGACCCAGTCGGCATCCCCGTCACGTCACGCGGGTATTTCTAGGACTTCGCATCATTGGGTCCAAGTTCGTCTATCGATCCCGACGTCTCGAGCCTTTCCTCCTGCCCAGCCACTCACTGCTACTTGCGGATATGGTCATTTCAGCCAAACGACCGAGCATCGTGCAATTTGTATTCCAGTAACGCCCAATGCGTTGTTTCAGGATCGACGATTTCACAATTTAAGCGTTCGCGTAATTCCTTCGACCATTGCGTCAGTATCTGTATAGCTGAACAGCGATACTGTTGGCTGGAACGGTCCGTGCTTCGCAGCCTTCGCCGTCACCTCAGCGAGCATGAAACCTTATAAAAGAAGCGTTTTGAGGACGTCTTTTTTAGGAGCCTTCTGCTTGATTTTGTAGATACCTTGCCTCTAGGCTGATTATTAGAAGTTTTAAGGGATAGAAGGCATGACGCTAGTTTGTTTTGCCAGATTGGCGTCGGCACTTGCAGTGACTGGAGCGCTATTGATCGCGCCCGTAGACGCACAGACGGACCGCTGGGAAGGAAACGATGCCGAAGCGCGCATCTGCACCGTGACCGAACCGGGAAGCTGTGTTCGACTCTTCTGTGCCCCGAACGGTCAGATCAGCCTCGTTGCGAACGGAGGAGGTCTGCAACCCGGGCAAGGGCAAATCGCGGTAGACGGGCGCGTTGTGGGATCGGGGACGTTCTCGGGCTCGCAGGGCTTCCCGTCCGTCTTACTCGACCCGCAGAACAATGCACCCATCTTCGATGCCATGCGCCGTGGTTCCCGACTGCGCATCGATCTGGCCGGCGGACGAATGGACCTATCGCTCGCAGGCTCGTCGCGGGCGCTTACGACACTCTTGGCCGGATGCACCCGTGCAGTGCCGGAGGCACCGGCGCCTCGAACTGTCGGGGCTTGGGACGCCTTCGAGCGTCGTTCCGACGAGAGCCAAGTCGTGTTGGACACCTCCAACCTGGACCTCGGACGACGCGCGTTCACCGTGACCTCGAATGCCGATCTTTGGGGCGGCGACATCCGATCCGGGCTAGACGATCCACTTTTGCGCGACATGACGCAGGATAGCTGTGCCGCGCTCTGCCTCGCCACCGAGGGCTGCGGCGCCTTCACCCACAATGCCGCCGATGGGAACGTATGCTTCCTGAAGACGGCTGGAGGTCGCATGGTCGGATACCAAGGCGCCTCGTCCGGAGTCCGCACGGTCCCGAATTCTGTAATGATCCCACCGCCCACGCGCGGCCCGCTGCCGCGGGTGGACGAGGCGGCGCGCTGGCGCGACGGGGAGACGCCCGACGCGCATGCTTCCCGGGTGAGGCGTCTCGCAGCGCCGATGGCGCGGTCCTGCGCCGCGGAGCGGGCCGACTTCGCGCGGCTCGCGGAAGCGATGACGCTGTCGATTCCCGAAGGTCGTGCGAAGGTCGGCGAGCCACTGACGCTCGCCTGGTCGGGCAACGACCTCGTGGAACGCATGCCGGTTTGGGTGATGGCGCGCACGCCGGCCGCCGCGCGCTTCGTCGGCGGGGGCGCGATTCCGCTGGGGCCGGATGCGCCCAATCCGTTCGGCATCGGCGCCGGTTCGGGTGAGACGCGTGCGCTGGTGGCGCTATGGGCTCGCGGCGCCGGTCGCGCGGGCGAGGTAGCGTTGCGTCCGCTACGGGCAGGGCCGATGTCAGTCGCGCTCTCACTCGTAGCGTGGCTGCCAGGCTGTGACGAAGAGGTGGAACTGATGCGTCGAGAGGCCGTGATCGAGGTTGCACCGGCGCCCGCGGAATTGGTGATCGGCACCGACCTGGGCCGTCAGGATCTAACGCACCAGCTCGATTTGCCCGCCCACGACCGGCGGATCGAGGTCGGACTTGCCCGCATGCGTATCTCGGTCCTATCCGACGGCACCGAGATCGTGGAGCGGGCTGGGCGCAACGCCGCGCTGTCGGCCACAGGTCGGTTCTTGACCGTGTCGGAAGACGGGGTCCATTCGGTGATCGACGTTCTCGACGGCGTCGCCGTCCTGCAGCTCCGCGCGGAGCCCGAGACGCTGCGCTGGAGCTCGGGTGACACCGTGCTAATGGGTTCCTCTTGGCCTTGGGGGAAGGTCGGAGTTGCATTCCCATTCGCCGAGCGTCTGCTGGTCGACAATCAGATCACCGGCCCGAGTTGCTGCCCGGCCAACATGGACAACACACATGTCTCTTTCGATCTGGAAAACGGGATCGTTGCCGTTCGCGGCGCACAGGGTCATTGGCTCGGGCCGGTGCAGGGCGGGCCGCTGACCTACGAAGAACAGGGCAACGGTTACGCCACTACCGGATATATGACTGCACCCTTGCAGGCGATAGCTGCGCGCAGCCTCGGGACGGTCGCGCCAATCGCGGTTGCAAACGGGCTGTCCCTTCCCGGAGGTGCGCGGATGCCAGGGCCCGTGCTCGACCTGGCCGATCCGATCCCTCGCCCGACCGAAGAGGCGCCGCAAGAATTAGCGTCGCTGCTGCGCGGGGTTGGGGGCTCCGAGGTTGGCGCCTTTGAGCGCATCGGGCTCGATGTGCTGCCTGGGCTTGCAAGCGTGTCCTTGGCGGGAGGTGAGGTTCAGCACGTTGATAACAGGAACCTTTTGGAGCGCCCTGCCGCGGATGTGCGCGCCATCGAGGATCGCCTCGCGGTCATCGGCGCGGCCTCCAATTGGAAGTTCGATCTCTTAGAGGAGCCTCCAGGAAATTACCGTGCGTCAATAAACTGTTTCACATATCTTACGGGCGGCGAGGCAGATATCACTGACCAAACAGTGTTTGCCGCGCCCGGGGCCCTCTCCTTGCCGGACACGATCCTCCAGCTCGACGTAATCGACGCACCTGAAGGTGCGATCATGGTCGGTCGGGCCGAATGCACAGCCGGTGCGACCTTGGGAAGCCTGCGAGGCCTGAGCTTCCTGTTCGTGGCGGACCTTTCGGCGCCTCAGCCCGAAACGGTCGAGGAGCTGAGCATAATGTCATTCAGCTACATGGGTAACAACCGGTTGCCGCAGTTTCACGAGGTGCCCGTCGCCTCGCGGCTTTACGACCGGACGTTGCTCCTGTTCACGCCCAGGAACGGCGGCATCGCGGTATTCGATATGGACGCGCGCGAGGTGCGGCGGCTGTGGCGCGGCTTGCCCTCAGGCGACCTTCTGTCGGACGCCTACCTTACCTCCGACAATGCGCATGTCCTCCAGCTTAATCGCGACGGCGGGTTCCATGTCCATCGCATCGCCGACGGCGCGACGGTGCTCGCGGGGCGCATCGTGGACGACGAGGTCGCCGTCTGGACCGAGGATTATCGCTTCGACGCCACTGCTGAGGCGGCCACCACCATCGACCTGCGGTTTCCAGGTCTTGACGGGCAGTTCAGCTTCGACCGGTTCGACCCGGTCCTCTACGCGCCCGGCCTCGTGCGGCAGGTTCTCGGGGGCGAAGCGCCCGGCGCGCCTATCGTGCCAGTGCCGCCTGAGCTGTCGGCGACGGTGACAGCCAAAGAGGACCGCGTCGCACTCGATGTGCGTCTACTCGCGCCACGCGGAGCCGCTGAATTGCACCTGCATCAGGATGGCATCCTGACGGACACCTTCGCGATCACGGGGAACCGTATGAGCGTGTTAGCCGATCGCCTTCCAGGAACGCGGCATGCCGCCGTTGTGGCCGTCACTTCCGAGGGGCTATCGAGCAATGCGGTCACCGCGGATCTGGGCCCTGGGCCTCTGGGCGGCACGCGGCGCGTCCTCGCCGTGGCCGTGGACCGCTACGCCGATCCACGCCTGCCGGACCTGAATTATGCCAAGGCGGACGCTGACCGTCTAATGCGCGCCATGACCGCGTTGCCCCAAGGCGTGCCAGCCTACGACACGCCGCGATTCGTCGGCGGGCGCCGGGCGGACGCGGCCTCTGTTCTGACGGCCGTGGACGATACGCTGGCGGGTCTGGGAAAGGGCGATCACGCGGTGCTCTTTTTCGCCGGCCACGGCCTGACGGACGAGGATGGGCAGTTCCACCTTGCCCTCTCGGGAACGAACCCGGACCGACTGCACGCGACCGGTCTCTCTTGGTCCGAGATCGCAGCGCGGATCGCCCAGACCTCGGCACGCGTGACGGTGCTGATTGATGCGTGCCATTCGGGTGCGGCGGGCACCGGGCTCTTTGCGACGAACGATGGAGCAGTTGGCGGCCTCGCCGGTCTGCCGACGAACCTGACAGTCTTGGCGGCGTCGAAGGGGCGCCAGCAGTCTATCGAGGCGCCCGAAGTGGGCGGCGGCCTCTTCACCGTCGCGCTTGAGCGCGTGCTCGTGGGTGAGCGCAGCGTCCACGATGCCGACGGCAACGGGCGCATCGAGGCGTCGGAACTGGCGCGAGGCGTGCGCCGGATTGTCGAGGGACTAAGCGGCGGGGAGCAGGTGCCGTGGATGACACGCACGCGTGTGGTGGGCGACCATGCGCTATTCTAGCCTTTGTGCCACGGCAATCCTTGCGCTCGGGTCCTTGCCCTCTGCGGCGGAGGAGTGCTTCATCTGTGATGAGGTTGTCGAACTAACCGAAGGCTACGCCACCTGCTTCACCGATAACTTCGACGTCCTGATGGAGGCTCTTGACGCAGCGCCCGCGGGTCGTCAGCAGGTGAATCTCGCCGGCTGCGATGCGAACGGTGACGCGGCGGGCCAGCGCGGCGGCTTGCTGGAAATGGGCGCGCTTCCGCCCGCGAACACCGAGATGCGGATCAAGTCGGTCTACATCCTCGACCGACCTCTCGCTCTCTGCCTGCGCGACCTGATCGCCGCGCACGAAGGCCCGTTCGACCCATCCGTTGCTTTTGACCTCGTCGAGGCCTGCAATGCCGGCTGAGCACGAGCGGCGCTTTCTCGGGGTTCCGATATCGATCTGGGACGGACTGGCGGGCCTTTTTACCGTGCTCGCGGTTCTTGGTGGCCTCATAGGCCTGATCCTTGCCTACTTCGAATTGGCGCAGCGGCGCGAGGCGGCCCGTGCAGAAGCGACGCTGGCTCTACTCGACGTCTGGGAAGGGGCAACGCAGGGTGGCACGCATTACCTCAATGCCTTCCGCGCTCTCGACGCCCGCGTTAAGGCAAATCTTGACGAGGTGCCACAAGCAGACCTCGACGCGGCGCGAGCGGATGACACGATGCGCGCCGCGCTTTATGCACGCGTCACTCGAGAGGTCATGGACGATCCTGAGGCACAGCGCGCCTTTGAGGACGTTGTCTACTTTTTTCAGCGCCTAGCAATCTGCGTTGAAACGAACCTGTGCGACCGCGAAGCGACGCTGGCGTTCTTTGGGGGCCCAATGAGAAGTTTCAGCCTTACCTTTTCCGCACCAATCGCAAACAGGCGCGCGGCGGTGACGGATTTTGCGGACGGCCTCGACTTGGTCGACACCCCCTGAACTACCTTTATGGATTTGGGCTGGAATATTCAGAACCCGTAATTGGCTGAAACGGACATCGAAGCGTCGCGCCGCGAAAGGCTGCTTTACCGCACAACAGACCTCGGAATCGATCGCAGCGAACTTCTGCTTTTCGCCCATCTGCGCACGACGCTCTGATTATCTTTATCTGTCTACTTACCCCGTCGGGGGCCGAAAACAGAGCTTCTCAGATGGGCGTCACAAGAGCTTTGATATCACTCTGCCAAGACTGTCCGGAGCCGCTGTATGGCCTTCAGCGCCGGTGCCCGAACCGGGCCGGTGTGAAGGTCACGAAGGAAGCTTATCCAAGCCCACTCCTCCGCTGTCAGAGGCAGCTCCGTTTGCGGAAGCGCGAAGCCATCGATCACTCGACGGCTCATTTGCCGAACAGCGCGCGAAGGGCGGTCCGTGCGCGCCGATTGAGCCGCGGGTCGGTGCCATCAGATGCGTCCCGAAGTTCCTCGATCCAGTCAGCCTCGTTCGTCGTCACGATCGCGGCAAAGATATCGCCCACGGCCGCACGGGTGGTTTCGAAACCAGTCTGCTCGAGTGCCAAGACAAACAAATGCTTCGGGTCCACCTCCAACGCCTTGGCCATCGCCGGAACACGGTCCAGCGCGAGTTTGGCACTTCCAGATTTGATCATCGAAATCATGTTCGCATTGCGAAAACCCGCCTCCAAAGCGATGTCGCGTTGCGCTTTTTTCGGCGCCAATTCGAGAATGCGGCGATCGACGAATTTTGCGAGCCGGGAGTGTTCGTGTGGATGGCCTTTTAGCGGCATGATCTGCGTCTCCTGTGTGTGCAGCAGAGTGTTGTGTCGCTTACGTTATTGCTGCGGAGAAGACGGATATGACGCTGAGTGTTGCAGGTTTCTTCTGAAAAATATGACGCCAAGCGTCGGCTGCTAGAAGGACCTTCCGGCAGCCGATGCTGATTGGACAGTTTCAACCGACCGGACCGCCCCGAAAGTTGTCCACATCCCTCAGGAGCTCGATCTCCGCCATCACCAAAGGCCATTGCTTGCGAAGAGCTTCACCTGTCCATTCTGATCGGCGCTCACGGCGGGCGCTCACCATCCGGAGCACACCAGCCAGATTAAGGCTCTCGGCTCGCGCGCTGTGCGTCATCTTTTCCATCCCGGGAAGATCACAGAAATGGTTGGCGACCGAGCGGATGTTGTCGTCGCGGCGATGCTGGTTGTTGACTGTGCCCTTGCGGCGATCACTCGGAGAAACGCTGCGCCGACATTTCTTGCCGCGGAGCCGCGCCAAACTGTGCTGCATCTTCTGGGCGAGCGATTTGTGGTCTGCTTCTTCCTGGGCCTTGAGAACACCTTGCCGGAGGCGTGTTTCAGACAGGTAACCTTTGTCCACCGAGTAGAAACGCACGCCGGTCGCGCGCAGAAGGTCCACGGACGCGATCCACCGGCTGAGACGGCTCACACGGTAGACGATCACGACGCCGCCGGACGCCTTGGCGTGCCGGATGGCGGCCTGCAAGCCCGGGCGATTTTCCGACCCGGGACCGTAGGCCGAGGCTTCGTCCAGTTCGTAATACGTGATCTCCATTCGGTTCTTTGACGCAAACGCGCGGATGGCATCGAACTGGCCTTCGATGCTGAGGCTCTGAGAGGACTGCTGTTTTGTCGATACCCGGGCATAGGCGACGGCGGATCGGCATTTCGTCGCGGGGATTTTTGGTGCGAAAGGGACGTTAAGGCACATGGGGTAACTACCTGGAAACGTGGGGAATGATCGGTTGCTGACAGGCTGGCAAAGTGTGGTGTAGTTCGCTTCGAACTCGAAGGCTTTGCAGGGGAGTTTCGCTGTTAAGATTAACGCTCTCAAGCCAAACCAACGGTGAGGAAACATCCTATGAGGTTGAATCGCTGGGATCATTTGGATCACTTGGATCAGGCGCAACCGTTGTGTTCCATGTGATCCAAATCGCACGGCTTCACTGGGCGGTCAGCGGCTCATCCGGCCCCCGCAGAATTCTGGCGGAGACGGCGTAGACCCGCGGCTGGCCTTCCACCTTTCGAGGCATCCGGAACTGGTGATGCCCTTTGCTGGCCTTCAGCAGATCCGCACTACGGTGACGCCTTGCGGCTTCGACGGCATCGTCTCCATGAACCCGCTGCCAAGTTTCCGGCAAGAGATAGAACCAAGCGTCATCCCTCCAGCCATCCTGACGATCGACTGCAAGGGAGCCAAGCTCGGACAGACGAGAAGCCGAGTAGGTCCGCAGGTAGTCGCGCGTCAGTGCAATTGACATATCAGCCTTCGATCTCGAAGCGCAATCCTGACTTGCAAGCCACTCCCCAACCAAAGACATCATCGCCATGGTTGCCGCACCTTTGGGCCAACCAGTAAGGCCAAACTTCGATGCCAATTCGCCAGCCAGTGCCGCAAGAGCGAAACGCTTCAGGACTCGCTCGACCTGCGCGTCCTGCGGCAAATCGTGCTTGCGCATGACCATTGCCAGGAAACGCTCAACCGTGCGGCGCATCGCATCGCGTTCTGACTGATTGCGCATCAGAGCTTCAATGAAAACCGGGCCGGCCCAACCGTTGTGCTCCAAGGCCGCCCGGTTCAACCGCTCTGAGAAGACCCTTCCATCGGTTGACCCATGAAGAACATCGAATGCCCCAAACGCCCGGCTGTCGGCGGGGATGTCGACCAAGCGGACTTGATGGCCAGCATGAACGTGTCGACCACCCGCCTTGATGTGCGCGACGATGGAGATTTCGCCCGAGCTCAGCAAAGCAACACGCCAGCGAAAGACGGGCGTTAGCTCACCTTTCTGCCCCAAACGTCCTTTGCCCTGACCATTTGCGAGGAGATAGGCGACTTCGCCCAATTTACGCGGATCGATCTCTGCGAGTTCATCAAGAAGCAGCGATGTGCCGCTGCTGGCTGCCGCAATGGGTTCCAGCGCGTTTGATGTGACGCGCCAACTGCGCACAAGCGTGGCATCGCCCCAGACGGACGCGGCAATCTGAAGCAAGGTGGACTTTCCACAACTCGAAGCGCCGAACAAATGAAACCCACCGCCCTGCATCCCCAGAAACTGCAGAAGCGGCCCGCTAAGAGCTTGGCTGATAGCTAGTATGGCCAGAGGGTTTCCCAAGCAGGGTTCCGCAATGTTGCGCGTCCACGCCGATTGCGAACCATGCGGACGGACCGACGCCGCCAGTTCCGGAGAAGCACCCGGATAATAGACTTGAGCATTACCCAACACACGGCCATCGGCGAGAGCAAACGCGGAACATGCGCCATCGGTCCATCCCAGCGCATCGACCAGATCAAGACGCAGCTGCGGGCGCCACGCATTCAAGAGTTCCACGATCCCTTCCTTGACCTTCGCTCCACGCGCCAGCACGAGACCCTTGCTGACCAAGACGGCTACAACGCGGGACGCGCTGCCCGACAAGGTTGCAGCATCCAGAATTACAGTATGCGAGCGGCCATCTTCGTCTTCAATCTCGATCACCTGGCCCCAACCAGATCCATTGGCCCGACGGCAGAGCGCGACGACACGAAGCGGCGAGCAGAGCCGGACAGCTTCTTCGTCGTCATCTTTCGTGGCTCGAATCTGCCACACGCCGTCCTGCCCGAGGAAGAAGTCGGCAGGCGGGCCGTCCGACACAGATGCGCCCGGAACGTTTTGCACAGTTCCCGCGCCCAATCCGGGTATGTGGATGATATTGGATATTTCGGGATTCAAGTGTTCGGTCATGGTGCGCCTTTCAGCGGGCATAGGAACATTGTTCCGGCGTGTTGATGCGCCGGTCGGACCAATTTGTTTCGGGTGTGAGGTCAGTTGATGGTGAGAGAGCTCTCAGGGATATCGAGATGAGCCACGAAGCCGATCAAACAGCTCGCCTCCCAGGCCTCGATGTCCGAAAGGCGCCAGCGGGTCGTGCGCCCGCTGAGCTTCATGGCCTTGGGAAAGGAGCCGTTGCGTTTCCAGCGCCAGATCGTGTCGCGCGACACGCCAAGGCGTGCCGCGACCTGATCGACGCTGAGGTAGAGGTTTTTCGGGTCGAGGGGCATCTGATGATCTCCAAAATCAGGTGTGTTCATTCTCCGTTGGAGCAGATCTATGCCCAAGGGGATTGCCTAGCTTGCTTATAGACAGCGGACATCCGCGATGCGGGCGGTTTTTTCACCGTGGGTGGATTTTTCTTCCCGGCCGTTTTCACGAGAGGGCCGTTTAGAGCAGTAAAGGCTGCCTAGAAGAGGCCCGTGAACGTTAAGGCCGTGCAAGCGTTGAGCATATTCAGGAACGTCGTGCGATCTGCGATCTGATCGGGTTCCAAAAACACACGGAAGTATCAGGTTTGAGACCGGCTTTGCGGTGAACCCTTGATGTTGCAGCGATCATTGCCCGCATCTCGATGGTATGAGCGCAGCATGACGCTCTATCACACATCAGTTGTTCCGCAGTTCGAAATTGGCAAACGGCGTCTTTGCCCAACCTCAGTGAGATTGAAAACCACTGCGGCGCTGCAGCTCGTTGCAGAAAACAGCAGCTAAACGGCGAACCATTGGCGGCAACGATGGAGGCAAGGCTGAATGGAAAATGTGTTTATTTATTATTTACAATGACTTACAAGGCGCTCTGGCGGAGGCTGTGGGATTCGAACCCACGGGACGCTCTCGCGCCCAACGGTTTTCAAGACCGCCGCATTCGACCACTCTGCCAAGCCTCCGTCTTCCTCGGATAGACCCACTCACGCGATTCTGAAAGCCGCGCGGCGGGATTTTCCGCCGAGCCGCGGCAGCGGTCTTTTCTTGTCTCCACATTGCCGTTAAGCTACGCGCGAGCGAGGCGCAGACGGGACGGCGTTCGGCGGTCAAGACCGGTCAAACCGGCACAATACCGCGACACCGAAGGATGCCGCGAAACAGGCTGAGGGGCACGGCATGAGCAGGGATTTCGGAACGGCGCGGCAGCATGGCTGGACGGTGCGTTGTGTGGCATTCTTCATCGGACTTGCGACACTGACCGCCTGCGAGGACGGCAATCTTCCGGGTTTCCTGCAACCGCGCGACAGGGATGCCGCCGGCTCCGAACCCGCCAGCCGTGCCGCCCGCACGGTCGAGCGCGACATCGAGGCGCCGGAGGTGTTCCAGGCCACCGAGGCCGGGCTCTGGGACGGCAGGCCGTCCCTGGGCGGTGTCTGGGCCGCGCATCCCGATGTCCAGGACCCCGAGCGGGTGATCATCCGCAACGAACAGAACGGCCAGTTCGTGATCGGCGCCCTGTTCCGGCGCGAACGCGAAACCCCCGGCCCGCGGCTGCAGATCTCGTCGGACGCCGCCGCCGCGCTCGGCATGCTCGCCGGGCAGCCCACCAACCTCAACGTCGTGGCCCTGCGCCGCGAAGAGGCCACCGAAGACACCCCAGCCGAGGCCCCCGCCCCGGACGGCACCACCGGCACGCTGGCCGCGCCCACCGATATCTCGTCGGGCACGCTCGATCCGGCGAGTGTCGGCGCCGCTGCAGCGATCGAGGCAGCGCCCGAAACGCCCTCTGCA